>OJQN01000500.1_pt1 | contig 15074 bp, 9 predicted proteins | sample 1598881 | NCBI WGS metagenome assembly OJQN01 (sample SAMN03922512, study PRJEB24848) | human gut metagenome | isolation source: stool sample | host: Homo sapiens | place: Germany | collected 2010-02
AGCTGGTTTAGAGCATCTGCCTTACAAGCAGAGGGTCGGCGGTTCGAATCCGTCAGCGCCCACGGGGGTGTTCCCTGTGATTCACTTTTGTGGTTGCAGGGACTTTTTAAAGGGCGTTTAGCTCAGCTGGTTTAGAGCATCTGCCTTACAAGCAGAGGGTCGGCGGTTCGAATCCGTCAACGCCCACACAAAACCGACAACACCAAGGTGCTGTCGGTTTTTTCTTTATGCACACTCTTGTCATGATTTTGCCGCTTGCGTGTGTTGCCTGTCCGGTATTTATAAAAATGTAATTTATAACAAACTTTTATTGTCTGTAAGTGCCATTAAATCGATTTAAATTATTAATTTTGCAACCGTTAATACGTATTAGTTATGAATCTTGACTTACTTACTGCCATCTCTCCGATAGACGGCCGATACAGAGGCAAGACCGAACGGCTTGCAGACTATTTTTCTGAGTATGCTCTCATACGTTACCGTATACGTGTGGAGATCGAATATTTTATTGCGCTGTGCGAGCTTCCGCTCCCTCAGCTCAAGGATTTCGACCATTCGCTGTTTGGACGTCTGCGTGACATCTATCTTACGTTTGACGAAGCCGGTGCGGCACGTGTCAAGGAAATTGAAGGCATCACAAACCACGACGTTAAGGCCGTGGAGTATTACATAAAAGAACAGTTCGACGCCATCGGCGGTCTCGAGCCGTTCAAGGAGTTTATTCATTTCGGACTGACGTCGCAGGACATCAACAACACCTCAGTGCCGCTCTCGCTTAAGGATGCGCTTTGCGATGTTGTGGTTCCGCAGGTGGAAGAGCTCATAAAGCAGCTCACCGACTATGCCGAAGAGTGGAAAGAGGTGCCCATGCTGGCCAAGACTCACGGACAGCCTGCATCGCCCACACGTCTCGGTAAGGAGGTTATGGTGTTCGCATACCGTCTGCAGAAGCAGCTCGACTCTTTACGTCAGTGTGAGCTTACTGCCAAGTTCGGCGGTGCTACGGGTAACTACAATGCCCATCATGTGGCATATCCCGAGTACGACTGGAAGGCTTTCGGCAATAAGTTTGTCAGCGAGAAACTCGGACTCGTGCGCGAGCAGTGGACCACGCAGATAAGCAACTATGACTGTCTGGGTGCAGTGCTTGATGCCGTGCGCCGCATAAACACGATAATAATAGACCTCGACCGCGACTTCTGGATGTATATCTCAATGGAATACTTCAAGCAGAAGATCAAGGCCGGCGAGGTTGGCTCGAGCGCAATGCCTCATAAGGTCAATCCTATTGACTTCGAGAACAGCGAAGGAAACCTCGGCGTGGCAAACGCTGTGCTGCAGTTCCTGGCACAGAAGCTGCCCGTAAGCCGTCTGCAGCGCGACCTTACCGACTCTACAGTGCTGCGCAACATCGGTGTGCCTCTCGGACACACTGTCATCGCAATACAGAGCACACTGAAAGGACTGCGCAAGCTCATACTCAACGAAGAGAAGATAAGTGCCGACCTCGACAATACATGGGCCGTTGTGGCTGAGGCCATTCAGACCATACTGCGCCGTGAGGCCTATCCGCATCCGTATGAGGCTCTCAAGGCACTTACACGTACTAACCATAAAATGACAGAAGAAACAATACATCAATTTATCAAAGAACTGAATGTAAGCGATGAGGTTAAGGCTGAGCTTATGGCCATAACACCTCACAATTACACCGGAATATAATAAGCAAGGCATCGCCCGCGGCTTCAGTATTGACTACCGACCGTGTGGATGCCTGTTTGTTTGAATGTCTTAGTAAATGTAGCAGAACAAAATATAAAAATAACATAATTACAAACCGCCGTGAGGCATTAATCTGAAATAATATGACAGAAGATTTAGAAAACAAGAAAGAAGGTATGTATGCCGGACAAAACGAGGTAAGCCGTGAGGGCTACAAACCGGCTGAAAACACAAACTACCGTAACGGAGAAAGACCTATGCGTCCGCGCATCAAGGTACAGCGTGCATATTCATCTAGCAGAAACTATAATAACGATTCAGCAGGTTTCCGTCCTGAGGGATTCGGCGCAGCGCTCCAGTCAGACGGAGGTCAGCAGCGTTCTTACCGTCCGCGCTACAACAGCGGACAGCAGGGCGGCTATCAGCAGCGTCAGGGCTATCAGCCGCAGCAGCGCGGCGGCTATCGTCCGCGTTATAACAGCGATGCCGACGGCAACTATCAGCCCCGCCAGAACCAGTATGGCCAGCGTCAGGGCTCGCCCTACCGCCAGAACTACAATCAGGGCATGGACGGAGGCTACCAGTCGGCAGGCTATCGTCCGCGTTACAACAACGGAGGAGGCGAGGGCGGCTATCAGCCCCGTCAGAACTCTTATCAGCGCGGTGGCTATCAGCGTGGCGGATATGGTCCGCAGCGTCAGCCGGCATATCCGCAGCGCGGCGGTTACCGTCAGCGTACACCTGATTATGATCCTAACGCAAAGTACAGCCAGAAGAAGCGTATAGAATATAAAGAGGCCAACATCGACCCGACAGTGCCCGTAAGACTTAACAAGTATCTGGCCAATGCAGGTATCTGCAGCCGCCGTGAGGCCGACGAGTTCATACAGGCAGGCGTAGTCAGCGTTAACGGACAGGTTGTTACAGAGCTCGGAACAAAGGTCCTGCGCACTGACGACATCAGATTCCACGATCAGAAGGTGTCAATGGAGAAGAAGGTATACGTGCTTCTCAACAAGCCAAAGGACTGTGTTACAACAAGCGACGACCCGCAGCAGCGCAAGACTGTGATGGATCTCGTAAAGAACGCATGTCCGGAGCGTATCTATCCCGTAGGACGCCTTGACCGAAACACGACAGGAGTGCTCCTGCTCACCAACGACGGCGATTTGGCCAGCAAGCTCACTCATCCTAAATTCCTGAAGAAGAAGATTTATCACGTCTTCCTCGACAAGAAGGTTACTGCTCACGACATGCAGCAGATAGCCACAGGCATAACTCTTGAAGACGGCGAGGTGCATGCCGACGCCATCGAGTATGCCAGCGCAACAGACAAGAGCCAGGTGGGCATCGAGATACACAGCGGCAAGAACCGTATCGTCCGCCGTATCTTCGAAAGCCTCGGATACAGAGTTGTCAAGCTCGACCGTGTGCTCTTTGCTGGTCTGACTAAGAAGAATCTCCGCCGCGGCGACTGGCGCTTCCTCACAGAGAAGGAAGTTGACATGCTGCGCATGGGAGCTTTTGAATAATAGTACAACAATCAGAATTAAAGGCTGAAGCTTTTTAGACGAAACGTATTTTGGTGCAGGCCTGCGGCTCTGTTTGTGCCACGTGGCCGACAGCATGGCTGAGGCATGCGCCGGATTACTGTCAAAACATATAACAAAATGGAAAAAATCAAGAGAACAAAAGTCGTAGACGTGCTTCAGCGCACAGATTTCGGCGCTGTCGTCAACGTAAAAGGATGGGTGCGTACCCACCGTAGCAGCAAGTCAGTAGACTTTATCGCGCTTAACGACGGTTCAACAATAAAGAACGTACAGGTAGTTGTCGATCCGTCAAAGTTCGACGAGAGCATGCTCAAGCAGATAACCACAGGCTCATGCATCAATGTCAACGGCGAGCTGGTTGAGAGCCAGGGAGCAGGACAGACGGTAGAGCTGCAGTGCCGTGAGATAGAGATTTACGGTCTCTGCGCCAGCGACTATCCGATGCAGAAAAAGGGACAGAGCTTCGAGTACATGCGCCAGTATGCACATCTGCGCCTTCGTACCAACACCTTCGGAGCCGTGATGCGCATACGCCATAACATGGCCATAGCCATCCACAAGTATTTCCACGATCACGGATTCTTCTATTTCCACACACCGCTCATCACTGCCAGCGACTGTGAGGGTGCAGGACAGATGTTCCAGGTTACGACCAAGAACCTCTACGACCTTAAGAAGAACGACGAAGGCAAGATAACCTACGACGACGACTTCTTCGGCAAGCAGACATCACTCACCGTGAGCGGACAGCTCGAGGGCGAGCTCGGAGCAACGGCTTTGGGTGCCATCTATACTTTCGGACCAACTTTCCGTGCCGAAAACTCAAATACTCCGCGCCACCTGGCCGAGTTCTGGATGATAGAGCCTGAGGTTGCATTCATCGATCTCAACGACCTGATGGACCTCGAGGAAGACTTCATCAAATACTGCGTTCAGTGGGCTTTGGACAACTGCAAGGACGACCTTGAGTTCCTCAACAAGATGATAGACAAGACGCTGATAGAGCGACTCAAGTCAGTTGTCAGCGGTTCTTTTGTTCGTCTTGAGTACACAGAGGGTATCAATATTCTTGAAGAGGCCGTTAAGAACGGTCATAAGTTCGAGTTCCCCGTAAGCTGGGGCATGGACCTTGCCAGCGAGCACGAGCGTTATCTCGTTGAAGAGCACTTCAAGAAGCCTGTCATCATGACCGGATATCCTAAGGCCATAAAGGCGTTCTACATGAAGATTAATGAGGACGGCAAGACTGTTCAGGGCACTGACGTTCTGTTCCCGCAGATTGGCGAGATTATCGGCGGAAGCGTGCGTGAGGAGAACTACGACAAGCTGATAGGCGAAATCAACGAGCGCAACATCCCGATGAAGGATATGTGGTGGTATCTCGACACACGTAAATACGGATCATGCCCTCACGGAGGATTCGGTCTCGGATTCGAGCGCCTTATCCTGTTCGTTACAGGTATGCAGAACATACGCGACGTGATACCGTTCCCGCGTACTCCGAAAAATGCTGAATTCTAAAGCAAATATTCTTATATACTAATCAAGAAGGCGTGTCAGAATGTGCTTTTGTATGCATTCTGACACGCTTTTTTTCGTTGTTTTCCTGTCAGGGTTACTACGCCTGACAAGCCCGTAGGCAGAGCTTGACGCCTGATCTTGGCTGAGCGCTTGTTTGTTATTTGCCGTTATGCTTAATGTGAGACAAAGAGCCGGCATAAGTATAGTGAGCGGTTGTGGAAAACCGGCAGATGACAGCTGGAAGCATTGTCCACATTTTTTTATAAATAGTTGAAATAATTATTATTTAATTTGTCTATTTTCTTTTTATAATTTATAAATTAGTATATTTGCTGCGGTATGCCGGCAGATGCCATACTTCAGGTGCGCCCTTGCATCAAGGCCGTGCTGCGGCAGCTGCCGGGTGTATGATTGTTTCAAACGTTAATAAAAGAAATCATTATGACAAAAGACGAACTTATGCGTAAGGCCATAGAGCTTTCGATAGATAATGTCAACAATGGCGGAGGACCTTTCGGAGCCGTGATAGCCCGCAACGGCGAGATTGTTGCAACGGGAGTCAACCGCGTGACGGCCAACAACGACCCTACAGCCCATGCCGAGGTGAGCGCCATAAGGGCGGCAGCTGCCGCCTTGGGTACGTTCGACCTCAGCGACTGCGAGATTTTTACGTCGTGTGAGCCGTGCCCCATGTGCCTTGGCGCAATATATTGGGCAAGACTGAAGAAGGTTTATTTTGCCAACAACAAGACCGATGCCAAGAACATCGGATTTGACGACTCGTTTATCTACGACGAGCTGGCTCTGCCGCGTGAAGGCCGCAAGTTGTCGTCAGAGGAGATGATGCGCAACGAGGCCATCAAGGCTTTTGAGATGTGGGCGCAGAAAGACGATAAGATAGAGTATTGACGTATCTTGGCAGATAAGCCCTTTGATTATTGGCTGTGCCGGTTATGCTGTGTCCGGTACTGTTTCCCGCTTTCTGCCGGACTGCAACCCGGCCGGAAGAGCTGCAAGCTATGAATCCGGCAGGCTTCTGTAAGTAGTCCTTTTATGTTTCAGGCTTGCGGCTCATGTCTTACGGCAGGCGTGATAGTGTTATTTTAATGCCTTGTTGCCATGACGACAGCGGGCCGGATAACTGACGGAAATAAACCGAAAAAGTTTTTTGTATAAACTCATAACTCATCACATTCATGCGTAAAGTGTTGAACTATAATGCGTTATGGTGTGATGAGTTTCTTTCTCAACTCATCACGCCAGGCTTTCCACTTTGTCATGTGATGAGTCGGTACGGCAACTCGTCACAGTCTAATATGCTGACATGCAGTGAGTTATGAGGCTTTGTGACGAGTGATGAGTTTATACAAAAAACTTTTTCGCTTTACTTTCTTGTTTATGTTCTTTGTTGTAAAAGCATACCTTTTACATTCCAATTTGCCGCATTTCATATTGTAAAACATGCCCTTTCGCATTGCGTTTTGGCACCTTTTGCAGTGAATACAACTTGCCGTGTATATGCTACCTGCATTCTGTAACATTATTATTTATGCCAATGTTTCATTGCTATAGCAAGGTCCTGTTTGGCTGCAACTAATGTGGAATGCTGCGTTTGATGTGTCGGCCCGTATGTAACACAGTAACGGCGGGAGATGAGTGTAGAGCACATCCTCCGCCGTTTTATTGGAGTTTTTAATTAATAATCTTTATCAATATTTTGTGTAATGGCGTTCAGCACATCATGATGTTTCACCGGATGCTGTTAGTTAATAGAATGTGTGCCGTTGACAAACGCCATATTGTAGCACCCTTATTATTAATGTGAAAGCCGTCCCGGATAGGGCAGACTCCTGTATTTTAATCTCTGCAACGCCAGCTGTTACTGTGGCGTAATGCCTGAGGGTGATTACGTATTGGTAAATTGTGTAAATTGCCACGGATATCTGTTGTGGCTTTTTTACAATGTAGTGCAAGACGTCTTTGTGATGATATTTTCAATCGTTAGAGATGCTTGCTATGCTGATTGTCTGCGTGCGTAAGACGCAGAAATACCGATTCTCTAAATATTAGATGTTTTAAGTTGTATAAGACATTTCATAATGTTGGCAATTTTAATAAATGATATTAGATTAAATAATTAATAATTAGTTATTCAGAGTTTCATACAGCCTGGGTGTTAGTTTTTCAATTCGGTATGTAAAGTTATTGTTTTTTTGAAGCACGTGTGCTTAGGCTGTTTGTATTTATATCCAATTAGTCGTTTGCAGGTTTATGAGACTTTTATTTTACGGTTTGCGAAAATCGCTTTGTCTCTTCGTTCCTTTTCTCTATTTTATTCAATATCTTCAGGTTGGCCTTATTTATGACATCCATGTCAATTGCGCTGAGGTAAATCTGTGTGGTCTTTAGCGATGTGTGCCCCATGCTGTCGCTGATCACTCCTATGGGGATGTTCATGTTTTTTGCAATGCTTGCCCATGAGTGACGTGCCACATACATGGTTATGCCTTTTCGCATTTTCAGCATTTTGGATATCTTGTCGAGTTGCATGTTCACGTTCTTCTGGCAACTCTTATACTGCATTCTCTCTTCTTTTCCGGGTATCGTAATTATCGGCAGCAGATAGTCGTTGTACGATGGCCATTTGTTAACTATTTCCTGCATGCATTTCTCCCATTTTATTGAGAGCTGCTGCTTGGTCTTGCGCCGCTTGTATGTCAGTATGCCGTTGCTTAGGTCGGTCTTTTTAAGATAAGCCATGTCTATGAACGACATTCCGCGGGTGTAGAAACTGAAGAGAAACATGTCTCTGGCAAAGTGTAATGCTCTCGACGGCATATAGAGCTCCTTTATGGCCTTTATGGTCTGCAGCGGTATGGCTCTTTTCTCGGTCTTGTCAATCCCGGTGTAGACGTTCCTGAACGGCTGTTTCTCCGTGGCGAGTCCGTCGTTCACCGCCCTGTTGTATACCGCACGCATCACTCTCATGTAGAAGGATATCGTGTTCATCTTTATTCCTTCGTTTTTCAGATACATCTCATATTGCTGCATCATCTTGTCGTTGATTTTGCCGAGCGTGATGTTCTTGCCTTTTCTGAATCGCTTAAAGCTTTTCAGCGTGCTCTTGTAGTTATCTGCCGTGCTGCTTTGCTTGTTGCTTTCAAGTTCTTTGATTATTTTCTCCATGTATAGGAACAAATATCTGTCTTTCTTGACTTGCAGCTTTTCTTCTGACAGAACGCTCTCATCTATTTCGATGAGAAGTTCTTCTTCTCCTGTCTTTATAAGCTGAGGAGAAAGTTTAATTCTAATTGTAGTCATTTTGCTGTTGAAAATTTAAACTTAATAAACAAGTAAATTTACATCCGGTGAAATGAGGAGGTGCATTCCTTAATTGATTGCAGATGCATTCCTCTCGTTTTATTGCAGGTTTTTGTCTGTCGTTGTTATATTTGTTTTCATTTGTCGTTGCATTTATTGTTAATTAATTTTGTTTTACTGACTTCTTAGGCTGAAATCAAAAAAAACAGGGCATAAGCTTTGAGGTGTGTTGGCTTATGCTCTGTTTTGTAGAGGGACTTTGGGATGCTGTGTTTAAGTAAGGTGTTTTAACCGTCAGCCTGTTTGCAGTGCCAGGCTGTGATAATGTCGTTGCATTTTACCGATGCAGGTAATCAAGTCTTCAAAGTTATATATTAACTCCTTTACTTTCACTTCCCTCTTTTATGTTGATGTTCAGCTAGTTCCTAATCTTTCAGATAGTTCTCTATGTTTGCCAGAACTTTTTGGCTGAGCCGTTCATACGACTGCCTGGTTAGTCCTGACGATACGCCCATGCAGTGCATGTGCCTGTGGCTTTGCATGCGCTCGCTGCCGGCCGCTCCTGTGGTGTCGCAGAAGCAGATGTTGTCGCGGTTGAGCCATTTTTCGAATGCAGGTTCGTCCCATGCCGGCGACAGGTCGGTGTTGAATAGTATCTTATGGTCGCCCATAAGTTCAAACTGCTTTTCGTGCAGCAGCACGGTGTTGCGGTTGAGGCAGCAGAATATCACGTCGCTCCATCCAACCAGTTCGTCCAGGGGCATAAACCTGTAGCCCTTGGCCTCGGCTGCGGGTTTCTGGCTGCGTGCAAAGTAGCCCACCTCGGCTCCGAAGAACTTCATGGCGTCTGCTATCATGCCTCCTGACTTGCCCAGACCCACCACGCCGGTTTTCAGGCCGGTTATCTCGCTTGGTGCGCCGAACCATGCAGGCTGACCGAAGCCGTGAAGGCATCTGGCGAGCTCGCTTACCACGTATTCTATCACGCCCTCGTCGCCGTAGTCGCGTATGCCGGTTACGGTTATTCCTGTCCGTCGGCATAGTGGATGTCTACGTTTGCGCTTTCGGGTGAATAGAGCGAACAGCACATGCCTACGTATTTCAGGCATGGGCATTTGGCAAGGATTTCCGCGGTTATGGCCGTAGTGAAGCTTACCAGCGCGGCATCGGCATCGCCTATGCGTGCTGCTGTCTCATCAGCGGTTTGTGGCATATCGCTGTGGATGATCACCTCGTCGGCATACCGCCCGAGGCTGTCTATAGCCTCCGGAATCATCTTTATCGGCTCTATAGCCACTAATTTTCTGAATTTTCTCATTGTAGTTAGCCTTTACTTATAATATACTTTTTTATCGTTTCCGCCACGGCAGACCTGCTGTTGTGCTGCCGTGCGCTTTTGTCATTCGTCCTGTGTGAGCGCTATGCAGTCGTCGAACAGAGAGATAAGCCTGCGCTTGTAGAGATCGCCCACGGCTTTCTTATAGTTCTTCTTGCTCACCTGGAAGGTCTTGTAGATGTCTTCAGCCGGGCTCTTGTCTGTCAGGCGGCACACGCCGTCGTGTTCTTTCATATATTGCAGGAGCACCTCGCTGAATTCTGTTGTCATCTTGCGTCCCGTAGGCTGCAGCGTCACGTCTATCTTGCCGTCGGGTCTTATTGTGCCTATGTATCCCTTCATCTTGTCGCCGGTATGTATATCCTTGAATATCTGGTCCTTGTAGACAAGTCCCGGATATTTGTTGTCTATTATCACCTTAAATCCGAGGTCGGTTTTCTGCCATACCAGCAGGCTCACCTCGTCGCCCTGTCTGTATTCGGGCTGCTCGTTGCTGAAGTAGCGCTCAATCTTGGCCGAGGCCACTATGCGGTAGCTCTCACTGTCGAGGTGTACGTGCACGATGTAGCCTTTGCCTGTTTCCATCTTCATTTTCTGTTCACGGAACGGGCAGAAGAGGTCTTTCATCAGTCCCCAGTTGAGGAAGGCTCCATATTCGTTCACCCATGCCACGCTGAGGAAGGCAAAGTCGCCAACCTTGGCCAGCGGCGTGAGCGTAGTGGCTACGAGCCTTTCTTCGTTGTCGAGATAGATAAACACGTTGAGCTCGTCGCCAACCTTACATCCTTCGGGCACGTAGCGCTGCGGCAGCAGCACCTCGCCTTCGTCGCCTCCGTCGAGATACATACCGAAGTCTACTTTCTTGACAACCTTCATGAGGTTGTAGTCGCCAAGTTTTATGAAGTCCATATTCTTTATCGGTGTTTGATTTTTATTAATACAAATGTTTGTTGCCTCGCAGTTCTTTTCTGCGTTCTATTCGGCCTTGTCGTCGGCATTTTCGTCTGCACGGTCAGCTCCGTCCGTGTCGTTGTCGGTTGTGGCGGTGCTGCTGCTAGCTGCCGTTGCAGCGTCGGCTGCGGCATTGACGTCAGTCTCGAGCATGCCGTCGCGCATGGCTATGGTGCGGTCGGTAATTTTTGCCAGGTTTTCGTCATGCGTTACAATCACGAATGTCTGTCCGAGCTTGTCGCGCAGACTGAAGAACAGCTGGTGCAGTTCCTCCTTGTTTTTCGAGTCGAGACTGCCCGACGGCTCGTCGGCAAGAATAACGGCAGGGTCGTTTACCAGTGCGCGTGCCACTGCCACACGCTGCTTCTCGCCGCCTGAAAGCTCGTTGGGCTTATGCTTTGCGCGGTCGGCCAGTCCCATGAAGTCGAGCAGGGCTTCGGCCTTCTTCTTTGCCTCGCTGCGCGATTTTCCGCCAATCAAGGCAGGTATCATGATGTTCTCGAGCGCGGTGAACTCAGGCAGAAGCTGGTGGAACTGAAACACGAAGCCTATGCGCTGATTTCTGAACTCTGACAGCTTCTTGCGGTTAAGGCGGCTCACGTCGGTGCCGTCTATTATTATCTGTCCGCTGTCGGGCTTGTCGAGTGTGCCTATTATCTGCAGCAGTGTGGTCTTGCCGGCACCGCTCGGTCCGACGATGCTCACCACTTCGCCCTTGCCTATGTGCAGGTCGATGCCCTTAAGCACCTGCAGCGAGCCGAAGCTCTTGGTTATGCCTTTTATATCTATCATGTTTTTTCTGTTTCTTTGTTTGCTTGTTGTCGTTATGTTGAGAGTTGTTTATATCTTGAATTTTTTCCTTACCCATGTCAGCAGCACCTCGTATGCGCTAGGCTGTTCGTGATGCTGAGGCTCAGCATAGGTCATTGCGCCCAGCGGTTCGCCATACTGGTCGGGGAAGATTATCATGAGGCTCTTGCCTGCGAAGTATCGCGTAATCTCTTCCGGCAGACGCTCAAGCGCGTTCTTGTATGATATGGTGCCCTTACGTGCGGTGATAACCACGAACATGTGGTCTTCGTTCACGTTGTCGGCCAGTCCCGGCAGTTCGTTCCAGTGGGCCATGTATGTGTATTCGGCCCTCACGCCAGGATGGCGGTTCTGTATATACTCGTTGATGAGCGACAGCGTCTCGTGTTTTGCGTGGAACTGTATGCGGCACTCAAGGTTCTCGGCCATGCGCGAGAGACGCTCCAGCCAGCGGTAGAATCCCGGCTCGTATTCGGCTCGCGACGGCACGGCCACCTGTATGCGTCTCAGCGTGTTGAGCGGCGTGAGACACTGCACGATGGTTATCTGGCGGTTAAGGCCGCTGAAGATGCTCTGTATGAACTCGCCCCAGAACTTCTTCGACACCTCCTGGCGTATGTGCATGCCCATGATAAGCTCTGACGCGTTAAACTCCATGAAGGCGTGCTTTATGCCGTTGCTGATGTTTGTGGCTATTCTTACCTGCGTCTGCACCATCATGCCCGAGTAGTTGGCCACCTTGGTTATGTGCTCCAGCAGCAGCCGTCCGCGCTCCTGATACATCAGGCGGTTGTCGTCGTCGTAGACCACGTTGAGCGCCACCACGCCGCGGTTGAGCTTGCGGTTGCGCATCAGCGACGCCATCTTAATCAGATTTTCGGCCGTTTCAGGATACCTCATAGGTATCATTATCTTCTCGTCGTCAGCGGTTTCGTCCTTAGGCAGGCTGCTCTTGGTTTCGAGAGCTATTTTCTTGGCGGCACGCTCCGTTGTGAACGAGCTGAATATGCACGTAACGAGGATAAGTATGATAGTGCCGTTGAGCACGTCGTCGTTGAGCAGGCGCTGGCCGTTGGGCAATATCAGGTTGTAGCCCACGAGCACTGCGGCAAGCGTAGCTCCTGCCTGTGCGTTGCTCAAGCCGTATATCAGTTCGCGCTCAATGGCCCGCATGCCGAACAGCTTCTGCGTGAACAGCGATGCTATCCACTTGCTCGACAGGGCCACCACAATCATCACTGCTGCCACCTCGAGCGTGCCCAGTCCGCCGAACAGTATCTTGACGTTGACGAGCATGCCCACGCCGATGAGGAAATAGGGGATGAATATGGCGTTGCCCACAAATTCAAGGTGAGTCATCAGCGGCGATATGTTGGGCACGTATCTGTTGAGCACCAGACCCGTAAGGAAGGCGCCGAGCAGCCCTTCCATGCCTATCATCTCCATCATCACCGAGCCGAGGAACGTCATGGCCAGCACGAAGATAAACTGCGTGACGTTGTCTTCATACCTCTGGAAGAAGTACTGGGCAATGCGCGGAAAATAGAATATTATGATGAAGAACACCACCGCAATCTTCAGAAACAGCATGATCCAGAAGCTGCTGGTTATCTCGCCCTTGAACATTCCGCCCACAATGGCAAGCACGAGCAGCGTAAGCGTGTCGGTGATGGCCGTAGCTCCCACGGCTATCGTGACGCTGCGCTGGTTGGACAGGCCGTAGCGCAGGATGGTCGGATAGGCTATCAGCGTGTGAGAGGCATACATACTGGCCAGCAGCACTGATGTTAAGAAACTGTATTTCAGCACGGCCGTGTTGAACACGAAGCCCATGGCCATAGGTATAACGAAGGCCATGATGCCGTGGGTGAACGTCCGCAGCCTGTTTTTTCTGAAGTTGCTCATGTTCATCTCGAGTCCGGCAAGGAACATGATGTAGTAGAGGCCCACATGCCCGAACAGGTCGAACGAACTGTCCTTGGCAAGGATGTTGAACCCGTGGGGTCCGACGATGACTCCGGCCAGCACCATACCCACGATATGGGGTATGCGCAGCTTGCCCATTATTATGGGTGCGAAGAGAATGATGCACAGCACGACGAAGAATATCAACGTCGGGGCTGTTATGGGGAAAAATTGCGATATATCCGGCATAAATATTCGTTATGTTGCAAATCTATATGCAAAAGTGCAAAAAAAAATCATATTTTTGCAGTGATTGGGCTAAAAGTTGTACTTTTGTACCGAATAATTAGCAGATTAATATATTTTGTAATAAAAATAAGCGATAAATGAAAGTAGCAATTGTTGGCGCGAGCGGCGCTGTTGGACAAGAGTTCCTCCGCGTTCTCGCAGAAAGAAATTTTCCGCTTGACGACCTTGTGCTGTTCGGTTCAGAGCGTTCGGCAGGCCGGAAATATGTTTTTAAGGGAAAAGAGTATGAGGTAAAACTGCTTCAGCATAACGACGACTTCAAGGACGTGGACATAGCCTTCACGTCGGCCGGAGCCGGCACTTCAAAAGAGTTTGCCGCCGACATAACAAAGTATGGAGCCGTGATGATTGACAACTCGAGCGCGTTCCGCATGGACGACGACGTGCCTCTGGTTGTGCCTGAGTGCAACGCCGAGGATGCCCTCAAGCGTCCGCGCGGCATCATTGCCAACCCTAACTGTACGACAATAATGATGGTTGTGGTTCTGCAGCCGCTCGAGCAGCTCAGCCACATACGCCGCATACACATAGCAAGCTACCAGAGCGCTAGCGGCGCGGGTGCTGCGGCTATGGCCGAACTGCAGCAGCAGTATAAGGAGATTATCGACGGCAAGCCCGTAACCGTGAGCAAGTTCCCCCATCAGCTGGCTTACAACGTAATTCCTCAGATAGACGTGTTCCAACCCAACGGATACACCAAGGAGGAGATGAAGATGTTTAACGAGACACGCAAGATTATGCACAGCGACGTTAAGTGTTCTGCCATGTGCGTGCGTGTGTCATCGCTCCGTGCCCACTCTGAGTCAGTGTGGATCGAGACAGAGCGCCCCATCAGCGTTGAGGAGGCACAGAAGGCTCTGGCCGCTGCTCCCGGCGTAACGCTCGAGGACGATCCCTCTAACCTGGTTTATCCCATGCCGCTCGACACAGCAGGCAAGGACGACGTATATGTTGGCCGTGTAAGAAAAGACCTGGCCGACGAGAACGGACTGACATTCTGGCTCAGCGGCGACCAGATACGCAAGGGCGCTGCGCTCAATGCCGTTCAGATAGCCGAATATCTGATAAAGGTAGGAAACGTGAAATAATTTTAATGTAGCATTCTGATAAACAGATTCAATGCCCGGACACGGCCTTAGCGGCTGTGCCGGGCATTGTCGTTTTCTTATGGCGTCAGCCTTGATTATTGTCCGTCTCGGGCTAATGGCGGACTGTCGTTGACGCGTTTCTGATATACAGAGATAAGGCACGCCTGCCGTACGGATTGCAGCTATGCACATGTAGCAGGATGATGACGTAAGGATTGCCGGCAGAAAGGCTCCGGGCGATAAGTCTGCCGTCCGGTGATTTTTCGCCTCTCCGCGATGCTGTGAGGCAGAGTTTCCGCCATAGTAGTGCAAGTCTGTCGGCATGTTGGCTGCCTGATTGTAACGTGCTGAATATCAGCGGCTTTGTAAAAGGTGCCCTTTTAGAGCCTAAAAGACCGTCTTTTGCATCATGAAAGGCCACCTTTTGCAGGCTGATTTGCCGTCTTTTACATTTACGTATGATAACGGCCGTGAATCAGTACGGCATAACGTGCCCCTACAGCAGTATTATTCATGACGTTATTGTGCCTGCTGCGGCCAGGTCGGGTGGGGCGTTAT
>OJQN01000501.1_pt1 | contig 15064 bp, 13 predicted proteins | sample 1598881 | NCBI WGS metagenome assembly OJQN01 (sample SAMN03922512, study PRJEB24848) | human gut metagenome | isolation source: stool sample | host: Homo sapiens | place: Germany | collected 2010-02
AAGGACTCGTGGCCTGCCAGGAAAGCGAAGCAGGTGGTGTCCTCGCTCAGCAGACGAGCGCCCAGGTTGCCGTGGCCCAGACCGACCTGACGCTGCTCAGCGACAGAACCGGGGATGGTGAAAGCCTCCAGGCCCTCACCGATGGCAGCTGCACACTCGGCAGCGTCGGTCAGGCCGCGCTTCACAGCGATGGCGGTGCCCAGGGTGTAAGCCCAGACAGCGTTATCAAAGCAGATGGGCTGCACACCGCGGACGATCTTGTCGCAGTCGATGCCCTTAGCGAGGAGCATCTCGTTGCAGGCGTCCAGAGATTCGAGGCCGTTGGCCTTCAGGCATGCCTCGATCTTCGGCATGCGGCGATCCATAGATTCAAAAGTTGCCATGAGTTGTTCCTCCTCTCTTATTCCTCACGCGGGTCGATGTACTTGACAGCGCCTGCTTCCTTGCTGAAGCGGCCGTAAGTACCCACGTTCTTCTCGTAAGCCTCGTTGGGGGTCTTGCCGTGACGGATGTCCTCCATCATCTTGCCCAGCTTGACGAACTGATAGCCGATGACCTCGCCGTTGGCATCCACAGCCAGCTTGTTGATGTAGCCCTCGGTCAGCTCCAGATAACGGACGCCCTTCTCCTTGGTGGAGAAGATGGTGCCGGTCATGGAGCGCAGGCCCTTGCCCAGGTCATCCAGACCTGCGCCGATGGGCAGACCGTCCTCAGAGAAAGCGGTCTGGCTGCGGCCGTAGACGATCTGCAGGAACAGCTCGCGCATTGCCACGTTGATGGCATCGCACACCAGGTCGGTGTTCAGAGCTTCCAGAATGGTCTTGCCGGGCAGGATCTCGCCTGCCATAGCAGCAGAGTGGGTCATGCCGGAGCAGCCGATGGTCTCCACCAGAGCCTCCTCGATGACGCCGTTCTTGATGTTCAGAGACAGCTTGCAGGTACCCTGCTGAGGTGCGCACCAGCCCACACCATGGGTGTAGCCGCTGATGTCCTTGATCTCATAGGCCTTGACCCATGCGCCCTCTTCGGGGATGGGAGCCGGACCATGCTTAGGACCTTTGGTGATCGGGCACATATTCTGTACTTGCTGCGAATAGGTCATAATCATACTCTCCTTTTGACAAATTGATGCCGTGCGGCAGAAGCTTCTCTCCCCTGCCGCCTTGCATTGACCGGGCCGTGCCGCTCTCTTTTCAGCGCCTCTCCCGGTACTACCACGCACAATTTTATTATAGAGGACGTTGGCCCAATTTGCAAGTCATTTCTGACAAATTTTTCGCAATCTTTTTTCCATTTTCGTTTTTCTGCGCAGGAGCGCAACTTCTCAATTCGGTTTTTTCTGCGGCTCCCGCCGCACCGGCGTGACGGCCCAGATGCAGGCGAAGCCCGCCGCCGCACCCGCGATGGCGAGGATGTGCCGTCCCTGCTCGAATCCCCAGAGATCCGCGATGCAGGGGAACAAAAGGCTTCCCACGCTCTGCCCCAGCGCCAGAAAGCCGTAGTTCACCCCGGCGTGGGGCAGGCCGAACAGATCGGTGGAAAGAGCGGGCAGAACCGCCGCCAGCGCCGAGTAGCAGAACGTCAGCCCCGCATACACCGCCACGACGGCCCACCCCCGGGCAAACAGGAACACCGCCGAAAGCCCCAGCGACACGCCGAAGAGGATGAGGTCGGTGGGGCGGCGGCCGATCTTGTCGCTAAGCAGGGGCATCAGCAGCCGCCCGGCCGCACTGCCCACGCTGCCCAGCACCACGGCCCAGAGGGCGGCGCCCTCGTCCAGCCCCCGCTCCATCCCAAGCTTCAGGATGATGGGGCTGAACAGCAGCACCGCCGGGGTGGAAAAGCAGACCGCTCCGGCGCAGAGCCAGTACTGCCGCGTGCCAAGCATCTGCCGGGGCGAGAGGTCGAGGGGCGGCGCGGCCTTAGCCTTTCCCTGCCGACTGGGCTGAGGTTTTTCGGGCGGCGGGTCGGTCAGCAATGCACTGCCCGCGAGGCAGACCGGCAGGGTCAGCGCACCCAGCGCCCAGAACGCGCCCCGGATGCCCTGCACCGGCCCGAAGCCCCGCAGCGCCGTGCGGACGAAGACGGTCAGGAACGCTCCGCTCAACCCCACTGCGCCCCCGATGACGCCGGTGGCGAGGCCCTTCCGGCCCTTGTACCACTTCTGGGCGCAGGACTGGATGGACGGATAGAGAAAGGCCGTGCCAAGCCCTGCCGGGATGCTGAACACCCCGAAAAAAGCACTCCCCTTCTCTGCCGGGAGAGCCGCCGCCGCGAAGAATCCGCCGCAGAGCAGGCCCGTCCCCCACAAAGCTGCAAAGCGTGGCCCCTGCTTATCCTGCAGAAAGCCGCCGATGACGCACCCGATGCCGAAAAATGCGATGAGCACCCCGAAGGCATAGCCTGCCCCCTGCTCGCTGAGGCCGTATTCCTCCATGACGGGTCTTTGGAACACGCCCCACGCAGCGGGCAGGCCTGTCAATACCTGGATGGCCGCGCCCGCCGCCAGGATGGCCCAGGGTCTTGTTTTCTGCATTTCGTGCATCACCTCAGAGAATAGTGTGTCCTTTTCGATTGACAAAAAGACAGTATCCTTTATAATTAGAAGAGTATTATAAAAATCATCTCTTTCGTCACGTTGCTTCTGTGCCTGAACCTCTCCGTCACGGCTCCGCCGTGCCACCTCCCCTATCGAGGGGAGGCTTTGGCATTTCGGAACACTTGATCTCTTCGCCAGAGGCTCCCCTAGTAGGGGAGCTGTCTGCGAAGCAGACTGAGAGGTTCGGCTCAGTATCTGCCATCCGCGACTGAGAGGGCTATACAGAAAGAGGACTCTATTATGAAAACTCAGGCCTTAAAAGGTATGCGCGACCTTCTGCCCAACGAGCAGACCCTGCGCGACTACATTCAGGGCAAAATTCTCGAGACTTACCGCGCATCCGGCTTCGAGCGCATCTCCACCCCCATGCTGGAGGATATGGAGAACCTCGACAAGTCCGACGGCGGCGACAACCTGAACCTCATCTTCAAGGTGCTCAAGCGCGGCGACAAGCTCACCGCCGCCCTGAACTCCGGCGACCCGAAAGAGCTCTCCGACATGGGCCTGCGCTATGATCTGACCCTGCCCCTGAGCCGCTTCTACGCCGCCAACAAGGACAAGCTCCCCCACCCCTTCAAGGTCATCCAGACCGACCGCGTCTTCCGCGCCGAGCGCCCCCAGAAGGGCCGTCTGCGCGAGTTCGTCCAGTGCGACATCGACATTCTGGGCGACGAGAGCCCCAACGCCGAGGTCGAGCTCATCGACGTGACCACCCGCGCCCTGCTGGGCATCGGCTTCGACGGCTTCACCGTCAACATCAACGACCGCCGCATCCTCCGCGGGATGCTGGAGAGCATGGGCTTTGCCGCCGACACGCTGGATTCCGTCTGCATCACCTTCGACAAGATGGATAAGATCGGTGCCGACGGCGTGAAGGCCGAGCTTCTCGAGAAGCAGCTGCCCGAGAGCGCGGTCAACGCACTGGCCGACTTCATCGCCGCCGGTGAGGTGACGCTGGACGCTGTGGCCGCCCGCTGCGCAGACCCCGCCATCGCCGACGACCTCAAGTACGTCCTCGCTACTGCCAACGCCATGGCCGCAGGCCGCTATCAGGTGGCCTACTGCCCCAGCCTCGTGCGCGGTCAGGGCTACTACACCGGCATGGTGTTTGAGATCACCTGCCCGCAGTTCAGCGGCGCAGTCGCCGGCGGCGGCCGCTATGACAACATGGTGGGCAAGTTCCTCGGCACGCAGGTGCCGGCAGTCGGCTTCTCCATCGGCTTTGAGCGCGTCTGCGGCATCCTGCTGGAGCAGGGCTATCAGATCCCCGGCGCAAAGCAGAAGATCGCACTGCTCTACGGCAAGGACGCCGACTTCACCGCCGTCCTGAGCAAAGCCGCTGCCCTGCGCGATACCTACAACGTCACCGTCCTGCCTCAGGGCAAGAAGCTTGGCAAGCAGCTGGGCCAGCTGGAAGCCGCAGGCTTTGCCGGTGCTGCCTTCATGGACAAGGACGAGGTAAAGGTCTTTGCCGCTCAGTAAGGGCTGAACAAACCAAAAGCACTACACTCCCCAAAAGCGGGCGGGTGCAGTGCTTTTTTTGCGTTTATGGCTGCCGGGTCAGCCGGTTTTTTTGGCGTTGGGGTACACCCGCTCCATCCGGGCGTTGTCAAAGTGCTCGTCGAGGAAGACGTCCAGCCGGTTCGCCGGGGCGATGCCGCTGGTGCGGGCGTCGTACCGGGCCAGCGCCAGTGCCGAAAGCCCCATGTTCACAGCCATGAACACCGTCAGCACCACGGTCATCCAGGGCAGGATGTGCTTTTTCAGGTTTGTCATCAGCTTTGCGACGAGGGGGTAGCCGTACCGGATCCAGACCACCGCCGCGATGCCCCAGAAGAAGCAGTAGAGCAGGTTGACACGGCCTCCCAGATTGAACTTGAAGCCGCTGTAGTCCCAGAAGATGACGCCGAACAGCAGCTCACCCACGGCGCTGCAGATATACTCATACGCGCCGCCCATCACGAAGCCGAACAGGAAGATGGAGCGGTCGCTCCGCTCCTCGCTGCCCCGCAGCAGGACTGCCGCCATGACCAGCGCCAGACCCCACACCACGCTGAAGGGTCCCCACACGAGACTCGAGCGGCTCATCCAGACGCCCGCCGTCACCCGGCAGAACAGCGTCTCCACCACGTCGCCGAGGAAAGCCCCGATGACGAAGAGCCAGACGAGGTCGCCGAAGCTCAGGGCCTTTTCTTTCTGAACAGTCGGCTCGGGCCGGACGATGGTCGGGTAAGCCCGCTGGATACGCTTTTCCACATGGGCGATGAGCCGCTGACGCAGCTTGTCCGAGTGCTTTTCCAGCTCGAGGTTGAGCTGTTCCAGCCTCGGATGGCTGGCGGCATACCGGTTGACGGCCAGCGCTGCGCCCAGCTGGTCGAGGACGGCCAGCGTCATCGCCGCCCAGACGCCGATATGCAGCAGCCAGCCCGGCAGCAGGGCGCAGAGCCGCAGCAGCAGGACGTTGCCCCACAGCACGCTTGCCATGCCCAGCAGGCCCCAGAGCACCGAGTACTGCAGGCAGACGTAGCCGTCCAGATTGAACTTTTTATCCGAGTAGTCCCACCAGCGGCGGCGGTGCATCCTCTCGAGCAGCTTGGCCGTCACCCACTCCACCACGGTGGCGTTGGCCGCACAGCCGAGGAAGAGGGCCACCGGCGTCGAGCGCAGGTCGGCAAAGCCCACCGCCATCAGCACAGCCGCCGTGCCGTAGACGAAGCAGAACGGGCCGGACGCCACGCCGCGGTTGACGAAGGCGCGGCCCTTGATGGTAGCCACCACCGTCTCGGCTACCCAGCCGAGGAACGAGTAGACCAGATAGATGACGCAGAGGGTATAAAAATTCAGCTCCATTGCCTGTTTCCTTTCCCATATAAACGGTTATAGGGCTATTGTATGCAGTTTTGGCCGCGTCAGCGCTGACGGAGAGGTCGGGCTACAGAGAACTTTCTCTGAGACCCGCGCGTTATCTGACAAAGTGACATTTTTCACACGCAGCATCGTCCAAAATCCCACTTTATCAAGGTGATAAACTGAGGCTTGCTGATAAAGTGGGTCACTTTATCAATCAGGGTCACTTTATCAAGTTGATAAAGTGACATTTTATAATTATGGTACGTTATTTTTTGGTCACTTTCTCATATAATCTACCTCAGTAGAGCGTATCACTTCATCAGCCCCATCGTCCAGGCCCGGACCAGCAGGCCCAGCAGGACAACGGCCAGCAGCACCACGGTAAGGGCGCGGCTCTGGGTGCGCTGACGCTTCTTGCGGCGGGCCGTGGTCTGCATATTCTGGCGGCTGCGGCTGTTCCGGCCAGAAGCGTTCCGGCTGCGGCCGGATGTCCCCCGGCCCGAAGCGGCACGATTCCCGCCGCTCTGGCGCTTGCGGGATGTGCTGCCGCTTTTCTGGGACTTCTGACGGCGGGGCGCTTCGTCCTCAGCCTTCTTCTGAGGCTCGATGGTCTCCGACACGCCGCAGCGGGACAGAAAGTCCTCCGCCATCCGGTAATACTTCTCGAGGTCGCCGGTGGTCAGGGCCGTTCCCTCATAGCCCGCTTCCAGCTCCTCCACGGCCTCGTTGAACCGGATCGCCGCCTGCGCGGCTGCGGTCCTGTCGGAGGCGTGAGCGGCCTCGTTGCGGGCCATCCGCACCGCGTTGCAGGCGCGGCGGGCCGCTGCCGGGTGGGGCGTACTGCCCAGCAGGTCCAGAGGCCGGGCGGCGTCCTTTTCCGGGTCCAGCAGGACCCGCATACAGAGGGTGGTATCCAGCTGCTGCCAGCCGGTGCGGCCATTCAGCTCCGGCAGGCGCTCGTAGTAGTCGGGGCTCTCCTTCTGGCGCTGGGCCAGATGCTTCATCAGGGCGTCCACGCTGTGAGCGCCGGGCTTTTCCTCCCAGTGCCAGCGCAGCAGCTTCCGGCTGATGTCGTCGCAGGCCGCTTTGATCTCGAACGCGGCCTGCAGATATTCTTCTGACATAATCATTCTCCTAGTTTTCAGCTTCCCACTAAAGCCTCTCCCTTTGGGAGAGGTGGCACCGCAGGTGACGGAGAGGGCAAGCCAGTCAGGGCAGAGTCACCAGCACTGCGATCAGCAGCCCCTCCGGCCAGAGCGATACTGTCGCTGTGCCTGAGCCTCCCGGCGAGCAGCCTTGCCCTCTCAGGCGCTCCGCGCCAGCTCTCCCAAAGGGAGAGCCTTTTCGCAAGCAAAACAGCGGAGGAAGCCTCTGCCTCCTCCGCCGTACATCCTATTTTACATCATGAACTGAGAATACACGAAGCCGCACAGGGCGATGCCCGCACACACGATGGCGGTGATGGGCGGCACCCAGCGGATGAGCGTCTCAGCGATGCTGTCGCGGGGGTCTTCCTCTTCGCAGTCGTCCTCCTCGTCCAGCGGCTTTGCCTGCAGGCGGGACGGCGCGGCGGCGGGAGTCGAGGGTACCACACGGGTGCCGTACTTCTCCATCTCTTCGTCCGGCGCAAAGGACTTGGCCGGGCGCACCGGCTCCGGCTGGCGGGGCAGGACGCGGGTCGCCTCCTGCTCCGGGGCGCGGGACACCACGCGGGTCGCGTCCATCTCAGCGGCAGGCGCATAGCCGGGCGCAGGCTCCGCCGCCCGGGGCGGGATGATACGGGTGGCTTCCTCCTGCGCCGCACCCACGATGCGGGTGGGCTCCTCCGCAGGCGCAGCGGGGCGTACCGGCTGGGCCGCAGGCTGCGGCTCGGGCTGGCGCACCGGGGCTTCCGGCTGCAGCAGGGTATTCAGCGCGTTCTGCAAAAGGATGCGGTCACTGCCGCACTCGGAGCAGTAGACGGTGTCCTCTTCCTTCGGGTGGAAGGCACCGCAGGCGCAGTACCAGCCGTTCTCGAAGACCTGGGGCATGAACTTCATGCCGGTGCGGTTCATCCGGGCTTCGAGGGCCTTCTGCATCTCGACGCTCAGGCGGCGGGGGGCCGGCAGGCGCACCCGCTTGATGCTCTCGAGGTGGACGACCTTCCTGCCGCTGTAGACATTGCGCAGGGTGACGTCCACGCTGGTGATGGCCTTCTGGGTGACAAAGACGGCATCGTCCATGCCGAAGCTCTCGCCGGGCTTTGCGGTAAGGTCACGGTACTCGAACTCGTCCTCACAGAGGATGACGCCGTCCACGCCCTTGCACTTGAAGTGGATCTCCAGTGCCGTCAGGGTCACGCGGGAAATGTTCTTAAAGGTCAGACAGACCGCGTGTTCGCCGCTGACTTCGCCCTTGAGCAGCTCCACGCAGACGAACTGCACCGGGCTGCCCGGGGTGTAATAGTTGGCCCGTGTCCGCGCGACCGGTTCAAAATTTTCCTCCACAACACTCTCCCCTTTCTCTTGGTTTACTGGTTGGCTTCGCCTTCATCCGGCGTTTCGGGGGCCGGGGCTTCCTGCGGGGCGGCATCCACTGCCTCAGCAGGTTCGGCAGGCTCCGCAGCCTCTGCGGTCTCGGCCTGTTCCACAGGCTGGACAGCGGGCTGATCCTCGGCGGGCTTTGCATCAGGGTCCTCACGCTGGGGCAGGGTCTCGCCTGCCATCACGGCGTTGAACTCCTTCTCGTTCAGCTTCTCGCGCTCCATCAGGGCCTGTGCCAGCGCATGGAGCTGGTCGATATGCTCCGTCAGGGTGCGGCGGCAGGTCTCGTAGGCCTCGTCGATGATGTCCCGCATCTCGCTGTCGATCTCAGCAGCGGTGGTCTCGCTGTAGCCCTTGCCCTGACCGAGGTCGCGGCCCAGGAAGGTCTCCTCCTGAGAGGTGCCGTAGACCACAGGGCCAAGGCGCTCGGAGAAGCCGTACTTGGTGATCATCTGGCGGGCGATGTTCGTCGCCTGCTGCAGGTCGTTGGACGCACCGGTGGAGATGTCGTCCAGGATAAGCTGCTCGGCTACGCGGCCGCCCAGACTGGACACGATGTCCTCGAACATCTCGCCCTTGGTGACGTAGCTGCGGTCTTTCTCGGGCAGATACATGGTGTAGCCGCCGGCCTGACCGCGGGGGATGATGGTGATCTCATGCACACGGGGGTGGTGCTTGCAGTAGAAGCCCGCCACAGCGTGGCCCGCCTCGTGGTAGGCGGTGAGCTTTTTCTCTTCGGGGGTGACGACCCGGCTCTTCTTCTCGGGGCCGGCCATGACCTTCATGGAAGCCTCTTCGATGTCCTCCATCGTAATGGCCTTGCGGCTGCGGCGGGCAGCCAGCAGAGCGGCCTCGTTGACAAGGTTCTCGAGGTCAGCGCCCGCAAAGCCTGCGGTGCGCTGTGCGATGACCTTGAGGGAGACATCCGGGGCGAGGGGCTTGTTCTTGGTGTGGACTTTCAGGATCTCCTCGCGGCCCTTGACGTCGGGCAGGCCGACGTAGACCTGACGGTCGAAGCGGCCCGGGCGGAGCAGGGCCTTATCGAGGATGTCGGCACGGTTGGTGGCCGCCATGACGATGACGCCATCGTTGGCCTCGAAGCCGTCCATCTCGACCAGCAGCTGGTTCAGGGTCTGCTCGCGCTCGTCGTGACCGCCGCCGAGACCGGCACCGCGCTGACGGCCCACAGCATCGATCTCATCAATGAAGATGATGCAGGGCATGGTCTTTTTTGCCTTGTCGAAGAGGTCGCGCACACGGGATGCGCCGACGCCGACGTACATCTCGACGAAGTCAGAGCCGGAGATGGAGTAGAACGGCACACCGGCCTCACCGGCGCAGGCGCGGGCCAGCAGGGTCTTGCCGGTACCCGGAGGGCCGACGAGCAGCACGCCGTGAGGGATGCGTGCGCCCAGAGAGTTGAACTTGTCGGGGCTCTTGAGGAACTCCACGACCTCTTTCAGCTCTTCCTTCTCTTCGTCTTCACCGGCCACATCGGCAAAGGTGGCGGTCTTCTTGTTCTCGTGCTCGTCCTTGACCTTGGCTTTGCCGACATTCATGATGCCGCCGCCACCGCCGACGCCGCCCCGCATCATCGAGAACAGCAAAAAGCCGGTGCAGCCCAGCATCCCCAGATAGAAGATGATCTCCATCCAGGGGATGGTCTCCTTGAGAGAGGTGTAGTCGTAGGTCATGGGCGCGTCGGGGTTCGCCGCGTCGTAGGACTCGATATACTTATCCACGTTCTCGATGAAAACGTAGGCGTAAGGCAGCTTGTAACGGACGGTGACGGTGCCGTCGTCCTCCTGCACTGCGCCGGTGGACTCCGACGAGGAGGAGAACATCCCGCTCAGCAGACCGCCGGTAGACTGCACCGTGCTCTGGGTGGAGGAGACGTCCGGCAGGGGCAGGTCGCCTTCTTTCAGGTTCAGGGTGATGACGCTGGTGTTGCGGTCCAGCGTGAAGGCCGTGACCTGATTGTGCTCAAAGTAATGGACGACGGTGGAGTAGCTCATGGTCGAGCCGCTGGTGCTGCCCGACCCGCTGCCCATCACCGACCAGACCATCAGCACGGCGGCCAGCGCCAGTGCGAGGATGAGCGGATTGATACGAGGTCTCTTAGGTTGCAAAAGGATCAACTCCAGTTCTGGTTTTATTTCTTACTTTTCGTAGACGCTGGGTTTGAGTACGCCGATGTAGGGCAGGTTGCGGTACTTCTCGTCGTAGTCGAGGCCGTAGCCCACCACGAACTCGTCCGGCACCGCAAAGCCCTCGTAGTCCGGGGCGATGTCGGCCTTGCGGCGGCTGGGCTTGTCGAGGATGGTGCAGATCTTCACCGAGTTCGGGTTGCGCATCTTGAGCATCGGCACGAGGTTCGACAGGGTGATGCCGGTGTCGAGGATGTCCTCCACGATGAGCACGTCCTTGCCGGAGAGGTCGCCGTCCAGGTCCTTGATGATCTTGACGAGGCCGGTGCTGGTGGTGTTGCCGCCGCCGTAGCTGGACACCACCATGAAGTCGATGCTGCACGGGATGCTCACGGCGCGCATCAGGTCGGCCATAAAGACCACCGAGCCCTTGAGGATGGAGACGAGGACGAGGTTTTTGCCCTCATAGTCTTTGCTGATCTGAGCGCCCAGCTCAGCCACTTTCGCTTTCAGCTCCTCTTCCGAAACGAGGACCTTCAAAATATCGTCATGCATGCTCATGATTCGATTCCTCCAAAATTTTCTAGTTCCACCTGCAGCAGCTGCCCGGTGTTCGGCCCGGGGGCCAGCCCATCGGCAAAGCCCTCTCCGCAGACCCACAGCACCTGTCTGCCTGCCGCCAGCAGCGGCAGCGTGTCCCGTTCCCGGGGCGGGATGCCCGCCTCGTTCATCCATTTGCGCAGCTCCCGGTCTACCCCCCGCCCGGCCGGACGGAAGCGGTCGCCGGGCTGACGGCAGCGCAGCCGCAGAACAGGACATATCGAGTTTATTTTAGCATAATCTGCCTGATTTTTTAAGTCTTTTTTATGAACACCCTGTGTTTTTTCTTCAAAACAGGCCGAAACCACCCGGATATGCAGCTTTCTGCCGCCGGGCAGCGGATAATCGCCGCCCTCCGGCAGGGATACTTCAGGATACTTCAAATTTCGGACCGTCCGCTTTTTCGCCCTGTCGGCGGGTGTTTTTACCGGCTTCCTCCCGCCAGAGCACGCCGTCCCGGGCGCAGAAGCGGACGGCGTCGGTGAGCTGCACCGCGCCGCTGCCCTTTTCCACAAGGTCAGCCAGCAGGCGGATATATTTTTCCTCCGCGTCCCGCACCGGCCCCACAAGGCTGTGGAGAGCCATGTCGAGGATGAGCGGGTCGGCCTGCCGCAAAGGCTCTGACATCCACACGGGCTGGCCGCTGCGCAGGGCGTATCCCGCCCCGCCGGGCAGGCTTTTTGCGTCCGCTGCCCGGGCCGAAGCCAGCAGCGCATCCGCCTGCCGGGCGAAGTATTCGTCCGCCTTGGCGGCTTTCTCACAGAAGCGGGCCAGATTGTGCTCAGCGGCGCTGTTGACCCCGCAGAGGGCGGGCAGTGCGCCGTGGCGCAGACGGTTGCGGGCGTAGTCGTCGGCGTCGTTGGTCTCGTCGGTGACCCAGCCTTCGCCGCAGGCGCGGCAGACGGCCTCGGTGTCGGCCCTCGTCAGGCAGAGCAGAGGCCGCAGATAGCCCGGGCGGCTGGGCCGGATGCCCGCCGCGCCGTGGAGGCCGGTGCCTCTGGCCAGCCGGAACAGCAGCGTCTCGGCCTGGTCACTCCCAGTATGGGCAGTTGCGACGGCATCTATCCCGTCGGCCAGCACCCGCTCAAAGCAGGCATACCGCAGGCGGCGTGCCCAGTCCTCCCCCGCCCGGGGCTTTCCTGCCTCGGCTTCCAGCTCAGCGGCATGGAACACCCGCAGCGGCAGGCCCAGCCGGGCGCAGACCTCCCGGACGAAGGCTTCGTCCCGGTCCGCCGTCTCCCCCCGCAGGCCGTGGTTGACGTGGCAGACCGTGAGGGCGATGCCCTTCTCCTCGGCCAGCGGACGGATGAGGCAGAGCAGGGCCATGCTGTCGGCCCCGCCCGAAACAGCCAGCGCGAGATGCTTTTTGCCGTCCAGCAGCTTTTCCCGGACGCAGAAGCCGCGCACCGTCTGTAAGATCTCTTCGTAGTTCATCAGCGTTTGAAGTCCACATCCATAAAGCGGGTGTGGGCGCCATCCCAGCCCAGCGGCACCGTGCTGGTCTCGCCGTGACGGTTCTTTGCCACGATGCACTCGGCGGTGTCGGCGTCCACCTCCGCGCCGTCGGGGTTCTGGCTGGCGTAGTAGGAGTCGCGGTACAGGAAGAGGACGCAGTCGGCGTCCTGCTCGATGGAGCCGGAGTCGCGCAGGTCGGACAGCTGGGGGCGGTGGCTGGAGTTGTTGCCCTGCTTTTCCACCGCACGGGACAGCTGGCTCAGAGCGATGATCGGCACATTCATCTCTTTGGCCATGATCTTGAGGTTTCGGGTGATGGAGCTGATCTCCTGCACGCGGTTCTCGCTGCGCTGGCCGCTGGTCATCAGCTGTAAATAGTCGATGACGATGAGGCCCACGTTGGGGCGGGCGGGGTCCTGATTGACCCGGCGGATCTTCGCCTTCATCTCGGTGATGGTGATGCCCGAGGTGTCGTCCATATAAATCGGTGCGTCGTGCAGCTTTTCGGTGGCGAGGGCCAGATACTCCCAGTCCTCGGCCCGGAGCGCACCGGTGCGGAACGCCTGACTGTCGATGCCCGCTTCAGCGGAGAGGATGCGGTTGGTCAGCTGCTCCTTCGTCATTTCGAGGCTGAAGATGGCCACCGGCACCTTCTGCTGCATGGCCACGCGGGTAGCGATGTTCAGCGCGAAACTGGTCTTGCCCATACCGGGGCGGGCAGCGAGGATGATGAGGTCGCCGCGGCCAAGGCCGGTGAGGACGGTGTCCAGCAGCCGGAAGCCGGTGGGGATGCCCTTATACTTGTCGGCGTCGGGGCCGCTGATCTTTTGCAGATTTGTCAGCGTCTCCACCATGCTGGAAGAAAGGGGCGTCAGGGCGCTGGAATCGCGGCCGGAGCGGATCTCATAGATGCGCTGCTCGGCGTTTTCCAGCAGCAGGTCGGCGTCGGGCTCGTCGCCCGCGTCCTGCAAAATGTCCTTTGCGACACCCATCAGCTGGCGCACCAGATACTTTTCCTGCACGATCTGCGCATACGCCTTGACGTTGGAGATGCTGGGGACCGTCTCGGCGAGGCCGGTCAGGTAGACTTTCGCCTCGTCGGCGCTGGGGAACACGCCGTCCGAGATGACGGCGTCCAGCAGGGTGACGAAGTCGATGGTCTGGTCGCTGGTAAAGAGGCGGAGCATCTCGGAGTAGATCTGAGCGTTCTGCCGGGTGTAGAACATCTCGGGCCGGATGATCTCGACGAGGTCGGTCAGGGTCTCGGGTTTCAGCAGCACCGCGCCCAGCACGCTCTGCTCTGCCTGCATATTGTAGGGCAGGTTGATGCCCACGCTCTCGAGGTTGAGTTCGTTATAATGTCGTTCGTTCGGCATGGTCGTTATCCTTCTGCTTTATTTATATAAGTGCCGTAAAGCCAAAAAGCGCCCCCTGCCGAGAGGGGGCGCAGATAGCGGTCAAATCAGGCCTGCTCCACTTCTACCTGGACCTTGAAGGAAGCCACGACACCGACATGGAGGCGGACTTTGCCGTTGAAGACGCCCGCGTCCTTGATGTCCTTGGTCTCCAGCTCGATCTTCTTCTTGTCGATGGGAGAACCGGCCAGCTGGGCCAGAGCCTCAGCGACTTCCTTGCCGGTGACCTTGCCGTGCAGACGGCCGGAGGCACCGCCCTTGGCCTTGATGACCACGGTCTTGCCCTCGAGCTTCGCGGCCACAGCCTGAGCGGCGGCCACGTTCTCAGCCTCGTGGAAGTCGGGCCACAGTCTGTGCGGCGGCCACAGTTTCAGCCTCGTGGAAATCCGCAGCGGCCTCCTTGCCGCGTGCGATATTCACCGCAGAAGCATCGGCCACAGCGGCCAGCTTGCGCGGGAACAGAAAGTTGCGGGCGTAGCCGTCGGAGACCTCGTGGATCTCGTCCTTCTTGCCGATGCCCTTGACGTCCTGCTTCAGAATCACTTTCATGATAGTATCCCTCACTTCTCACCGGGAAACCGGTGGATTTCTATGGTTAGTATAGCGCATTTGTCGCTTTTGAGCAAGAGGAAGCGCGCATTACAGCATTTTCCTCAAGTGAACTCCCCCAGTCTGCTTCGCAGACAGCCCCCTCTGAGATGGGGCCTTTGGCAAAACCGAAAGCTTGCCATTTTCGCCAGAGGCTCCCTCGTTGAGGGAGCTGGCATCACGCAAGTGATGACTGAAGGAGTTTTCTTATTTCAGTTCCTTTGCAGCCACGTCCAGCGCCGCCTCGATGACCTTATCCATATCGTAGTACTTGTACTCGCCCAGACGTCCGCCGAAGATGACCCCCGGCTCGGCGTCGGCCAGCTTCTTGTACTCGGCGTAGAGCGCGCCGTTCTTCTCGTCGTTCACCGGGTAGTAGGGTTCATCGCCGGGCTTCCACTCGGCACTGTACTCGCGGCTGATGACGGTCTTGGGCTGGGTGCCGAACTCAAAGTGCTTGTGCTCGATGATGCGGGTGTAGGGCGTCTCGGCGTCGGTATAGTTGACGACGGCGTTGCCCTGATAGTTGTCGGTGTCCAGCGTCTCGGTCTCAAAGCGGACGCTGCGGTACTGCAATGCGCCCAGCTTGTAGCCGAAGTAGGCGTCCACCGGGCCGGTGTAAACGACCCTGTCGGCCAGCTTATCCAGCTCTGCCTTCTCGGCCAGATAGTCCACGCCCAGACGCACTTCCACGCCGTCCAGCATCTTCTCCACCATAGCGGTATAGCCGCCGCCCGGGATGCCCTGATACAGGGCGTTGAAGTAGTTGTCGTCGTAGGTAAAACGGACGGGCAGGCGCTTGATGATGAAAGTGGGCAGCTCGGTGCAGGGGCGGCCCCACTGCTTGCCGGTGTAGCCCTTGATGAGCTTTTCGTAGATGTCGGTGCC
>OJQN01000547.1_pt1 | contig 13898 bp, 10 predicted proteins | sample 1598881 | NCBI WGS metagenome assembly OJQN01 (sample SAMN03922512, study PRJEB24848) | human gut metagenome | isolation source: stool sample | host: Homo sapiens | place: Germany | collected 2010-02
ATGGTGCCCAATGAAGATACCGGTACCATTATGGGTGCGGTGACACTGCCTCCCGGTACTTCACAGGAACGTGCAATGGAAATCTTAAACCGTGTAGACAGCTTGGTGGCTGCCGAACCGGCTGTAGATTCCCGTACGGTGATTTCCGGTTTCGGCTTTATTGGTGGTCAGGGACCTTCTTACGGTTCTATCATTATTAAGCTGAAAGATTGGGAAGAACGCTCCATGATGCAGAATTCGGATATTGTGGTAGGTACGTTGTTTATGCGTGCGCAGAAGATCATCAAGGATGCGCAGGTATTGTTCTTTGCTCCTCCTATGATTCCGGGTTATTCGGCATCCAGTGATATCGAGTTGAATATGCAGGATAAGACCGGTGGAGACTTGAATCATTTTTATGATGTAGTTTTGGACTATATGGATGCGTTGAAGGCACGCCCTGAAATTAATTCGGCCCAGACTACCTTCAATCCGAGTTTCCCCCAATATATGTTGGATATTGATGCTGCTGCTTGTAAGAAGGCAGGAATCAGTCCTAGTGATATTCTGACTACCATGCAGGGATATTTCGGTGGTTTGTATGCTTCTAACTTCAACCGTTTCGGTAAGATGTATCGTGTTATGATTCAGGCGGAACCCGAAGCGACCAAGAATCTGGAATCCTTGAATAGTATCAAGATACGTAATGGGAATGAGATGGCTCCTATTTCCCAGTTCGTTTCTGTCAAGAAAGTATATGGACCGGATGTTATCGGCCGTTTCAACCTTTATACGTCTATCAAAGTGATGGTGGCTCCTGCCAGTGGCTATACTTCCGGACAGGCTTTGCAGGCTATTGCGGAAGTTGCTAAAGAGAATTTGCCTACCGGTTACGGTTATGAGTTGGGAGGTATGGCTCGTGAAGAGGCATCTACCAGTGGCAGTTCCACAGGTATCATCTTCATTCTGTGTTTTGTATTCGTTTATTTGTTGCTGAGTGCACAGTATGAAAGTTACATTCTGCCGTTGTCCGTATTGCTTTCAGTACCGTTCGGTCTGTTGGGTAGCTTCCTGTTTGTAAACGGATTTGCAGCATTGGGAAATATTCCGGCTTTGAAGATGATTTTAGGAACCATGTCAAATGATATTTATATGCAGATTGCATTGATCATGTTGATGGGATTGTTGGCGAAGAATGCCATTCTGATTGTAGAGTTTGCTTTGGATCGCCGTAAGCAGGGAATGAGTATTTCCTGGGCTGCGGTTTTGGGTGCGGCAGCCCGTTTGCGACCGATCTTAATGACCTCATTGGCCATGATTGTAGGTTTGATTCCGTTGATGTTGGCTATGGGAGTTGGTGCTCATGGTAACCGTACTTTGGGAGCTTCGGCTATTGGTGGTATGTTGATTGGTATGATCTTCCAGATCTTTATCGTACCCGTATTGTTTGTGGTATTCCAATGGTTACAAGAGAAATTCAAACCGATTGAATGGGAAAGTGTGGACAATACAGAGGTTGAACCCGAAATTGAACAATACACCCGTAAATGAACAGAAGAACAATGAAAAAGATAATAGGATTATGTTGCGCGACGTTTTTATTAAGCGGTTGCCACATCTATAAATCATACGATCGTCCCGAGTCGATAGATGCCACTGGCATCTATCGTGACCCGGTTGCCGCCAACGATACATTGGCTGCTAACGATACAACCAATATGGGTAACTTGTCATGGAAGGAAATTTTCCGTGATCCGAAATTGCAGATGCTGATTGAAGAGGGATTGGCAAACAATGTAGATATGCAGGCTGCTATCCTGCGTGTAAAGGAGGCCAAGGCGTTATTGACATCAGCTCGTTTGTCTTATCTCCCTTCTTTGGCCCTTGCTCCACAAGGTTCGTTGACTAGTGTGGACAAAAGTACTCCTGTAAAGAACTATACTTTACCTGCTTCTGCAAGCTGGGAAGTTGATTTGTTCGGCAAATTGCTGAATGCCCATCGTGGCCAGAAAGCTTCTTATTTGCAAAGTAAGGCCTATCAGCAGGCAGTGCGTTCACAGTTGATTGGTGGTATAGCCAATGCTTATTATTCTTTATTGATGCTAGACCGTCAAGTCAGTGTGACCGAACAGAATGTGGCGTTAATGAAAGAAACAGTGCGCACTATGGAAGCTATGAAGGAAGCCGGTATGACTACCGAAGCTGCTGTGGCACAGAGTAAAGGGGCTTATCACCAGACGGAGGCTTCATTGGCTGACTTGAAACGCCAGGTGCGTGAAACTGAGAATTCTATCTCCGTATTGTTGGCAAAGGCTCCTCAGAACATAGACCGTGGAACATTGGAGGAACAAGTGATGCCGGCAGATTTGGCGGTGGGAGTTCCTTTACAGTTGCTTGAGAACCGGCCCGATGTAAAAGCGGCAGAATTGGCATTAGCCGACGCTTATTATACTACCAATCAGGCGCGTTCCGCTTTTTATCCCAGTGTTAATATTACAGGTACTCTGGGATGGACTAATGGTTCCAATGGTACAGTGATTTCTAATCCTGCCGTTATGCTTTGGAATGCTATCGGCTCATTGACGCAACCCATTTTCCAGCGTGGAAAATTGATTGCCAACTTGAAAGTATCGAAAGCGGAAGAACAGATTGCCAAGATGAATTATCAGCAGACTATTCTGGAAGCTGGTAAGGAAGTAAGTGATGCTTTGTTCCTGTATGATACGGCAGACAAAAAGTTGAGCGAGCACCAGGCACAGGTTTCTGAAATGCAAAAAGCGGTGGAGATGAACAATGATTTGTTTCAGGCGGGAAAGGCCACTTATCTGGAAATCATTACTGCACAACAGTCATTGCTGAGTGCCCAGTTGAACGAAGTATCCGATACTTTCCAGCGTATGCAGGCTGTTATCAATCTGTACAGCGCATTGGGCGGTGGACGTGAATAATTAACCTTAAAAATAATATGAATATGATTAGTCCGTTAGCTTATGTAGACCCGTCTGCAAAAATCGGGAAAAACGTAACTATTCACCCGTTTGCCTACATTGATAAGAATGTGGAGATAGGTGATGATAATGTAATTATGCCCAACGCCAGCATTATGAGCGGCGCACGCATCGGTAACGGAAATACCATTTATAACGGAGCTGTAATTGCTGCTACTCCGCAAGATTTTAAATATACGGGTGATGATACCATCGCCCGTATAGGTAATAATAATACCATCCGTGAGAATGCGGTTATTATTCGTGCCACTTTCGCCGGAGATGAAACTGTGGTAGGAAGCGGTAACTTTATTATGCAGGGAGCACGTATCTCACATGATGTGACCATCGGTAATAACTGTATTATTGGTAACGGTTCGCAGGTGTCAGGTTGTTGTGTAGTCGAGGATTATGCTATTCTTACTTCCAATGTACTGATGCAGGGAAAGACTCGTTTGGGGACTTATGCCGCCGTACAGGGCGGGTGTCGTTTTACCAAGGATATTCCTCCTTATTGTGTGGCAGCCCATGAGCCTACGGCTTTTTACAGCATCAATACCACCGTGTTGCAACATGAAGGTTTTTCGGAAACGGTTATTAAACATATAGCGCATGCTTTCCGTATATTGTATAAAGTGAATACATCTACAGAGGATGCATTGCGTCGTATTGAAGAACAGGTTCCGTCTAGTCCTGAAATTGTACATCTGATAGAGTTTGTCAGAAGTTCTAAGTTAGGTATTATAAAATAAATGTATCTTTGTCTCCCTTTATGTTAAGAATGAATAGCGTCAGGAAAAAAAGAACGGATAAAACGGTAGTGAAGGAACACATTGTTTTGGCGGCAGCGAAATCATTTGCCCAGAAAGGTGTCAAAACAGTGAAATCATTTGCCCAGAAAGGTGTCAAAACAGTGAGAATGGATGATATTGCTGCCGGATTATCTATATCTAAACGTACGCTTTATGAATTGTTCCATGACAAAGAGGATTTATTACTTGATGTCATGAAGTTACATCGGGAGGAGATGCAGGAATATATGACTCAAGTGGCTTCCAAAGCAGAAAATGTTTTGGAAGTCCTCTTGAAGTTTTTTCAAAGAAGTGCCCAGGATTTTCAGAATACAAACAGGAAATTCTTTGAGGATATTGAGAAATATCCCAAGGTAATGCGTTACATTGACGAAAGCCGGAAGGAGAATTTGGATTCGGCTATGGAATTTTATCGCAAAGGAGTGGAACAAGGCATTTTTAGAAATGATGTAAATTATAATATTGTACGCGCTATGGTATGTGAGCAGATGGATTTGTTGTTGCATTCGGAAATATGCAAGTCCTATTCGCTTGGTGAAATTTATGAAACAGTTGTATTTATGCATATGCGTGGCATTTCCACTGAAAGGGGGTTGAAGATTGTGGATAATTTTTTATTGAATTTAAAAGGAAACGAACATAATAAGTATGGTTAGAAATTAAATAAGTCACTAAATAAAGAATAATAGTTAATGAAATTTTATTGCAAACCTACGTTAACCTTGTTTTTGCTGCTTTATGTAGCAATACAAAGTGCACAAGCACAAGACACATTGAGGATTACCTTACAGGACGCAGTCCGGATAGCATTGAGCGACAATCCCACCATTAAAGTCGCCGGTCAGGAAATCCTGTTAAAGAAAGAAGCCCGCCGGGAAGCTTATGCCGGTCTTTTCCCAGAAGCCAGTTTGGTGGGCAGTTATTCACGAGCCATAAAAAAGCAGTCATTCGCCATGATGGGAGAGGTGATTGAAGTCGGTACAGATAATACTTATAGTGGTGGTCTGTCTGTCAGTCTGCCTGTCTTTGCTCCTGCTCTTTACAAAAGTATCAGTTTGACAAGTACAGATGTGAACCTGGCGGTAGAGAAATCACGTGCTTCACGTCTGGATATGGTAAATCAAGTGACCAAGGCATTTTTTCAGTTGCTTTTGGCACAGGACAGTTATGAAGTGCTGCTTAAAAGTTATAAGCAGAGTGAAGATAATTATAATGTGGTGAAAGCTAAATATGAACAGGGGACTGTCAGTGAATATGATAAGATTAGTGCGGATGTGCAGATGCGCAGCTTGAAACCTACCGTGGTGTCTGCCCGTAACGGAGTGAATTTGGCAAATTTGCAATTGAAGGTCTTGATGGGAATGGAGTCTGATGTAAAGGTAGCGGTTGAAGGCAATCTGAAGGATTATGAAATGTCTATGTTTACTCGTCAGGCAATGCCTCGTCCAGACAATTTGACAAATAACAGTACGTTGAAGCAATTGGAACTGAATGCATTGCAATTAAAGCAGACGCTGAAGTTGCAGTATACCAACTTTATGCCGACCCTTTCTGCCAGTTTCCAATATATGTATACTTCAATGAATGATAATTTCAAGTTCAAGGAATACGATTGGAGGCCCTATTCTACTATCGGCCTGAATCTAAGCATTCCTTTGTTCAAAGGAAGTAATTTTACTCAATTGAAACAGACCCGTATCCAGATGAAACAACTGGAAGAGAACCGTATCAATACAGAGCGGCAACTCACTATGCAAGCTACCGGTTATTTGGATAATATGGCCGCTAGTACGGAACAGGTGGTAAGTAATAAAGAAGCTGTCTTTCAGGCGGAGAAAGGGCGTACTATTGCCGAAAAAAGATATGAAGTTGGAAAAGGAACTATCTTGGAATTGAATAGTTCGGAAGTGGCTTTAACAGAGGCCCAACTGACTTATAACCAGTCCATCTATGACTATCTGGTAGCTAAAGCTGATTTGGATTTAGTCTTAGGCATTGATGAAGTAACGGAACAATAACACATTAACATAAAGATAACAGTATGAGAAAATATTTTCAATTCGTAGCTTGGCTGGTGGTAACTATGCTGGGGGCATGTTCAGGTGGAACGGAGAGTAAGGAAGCTGCTGATACCGCTATGGAGGACAAACCGGTAGTCCGGCTTGCTTCCGTAACTTCCCGCGATGTAGATCAGATAGAGGAATATACTGCCACTGTTGAAGCGGAAGCGAAAAATAATATAGCTCCGACCTCTCCCGGGCGTATAGACCGTATTTTTGTTGAAGTGGGAGACCATGTATCCAAAGGACAGAAATTAGTACAAATGGATGCGGCAAATCTGAAACAAATGAAATTGCAATTAGAAAATGAAGAAACGGAATTCAGACGTATGGATGAACTGTACAAAGTGGGTGGAGCTTCCAAATCTGAATGGGATGCAGCAAAAACAGCTTTAGATGTACGTCGTACTTCCTATAATAATTTGTTGGAGAATACGCAGTTGTTAAGCCCTATTCATGGAGTGGTTACAGCACGTAATTTTGATAACGGTGATTTATATTCTTCCGCTTCCACTCCTGTGTTGGTCATTGAACAGATCACTCCGGTTAAACTGTTGATCAATGTATCCGAACCTTATTTCCCGAAAGTGACTAAAGGTATGATCGTAAAGGTGAAATTTGATGTGTATGGTGATGAGGAGTTCGAAGGGAAAGTTAGTTTGGTGTATCCTACTATTGATGCTGCTACTCATACTTTTCCTGTAGAGGTAAAATTGGCTAATACCCGTCAGCGTATACGTCCGGGAATGTTTGGCCGTGTGACTGTGAGCTTTGGTACATTGCGGCATGTGGTGGTTCCTGATCAGGCTATTGTGAAACGTGCCGGTTCGGGCGACCGTTATGTATATGTCTACAAAGACGGTAAGGTTTCTTATAATAAAGTAGAATTGGGACGTCGGATGGGAACCGAATATGAATTGATTTCCGGGGTGGAGGATAATTCGCAGGTGGTGGTTGCCGGTCAGACCCGTTTGGCCGATGGTGTGGAAGTGGCAGTAAATTAAAAATTGAGAATTAGTTGATAATACTCCATATTTATTTACCTATATATGATTTTTTAGTTCTTAATTTTTAATTTAACAAACATGAGTTTATACGAAGGAGCGGTTAAAAAACCGATTATGACCTCGTTATGCTTTTTGGCCGTAGCGATCTTTGGTCTGTTCTCATTGTCGAAACTTCCGGTAGACTTGTATCCCGATATTGATACCAATACCATTATGGTTATGACATCTTATCAGGGTGCCAGTGCTTCCGATATAGAGAACAACGTAACCCGTCCGTTGGAAAATACGTTGAACTCGGTTAGTAATTTGAAACATATTACATCCAAGTCTTCAGAAAATATATCAGTTATCACTTTGGAATTCGAATATGGCTATGATATTGATGTGTTGACTAATGATGTGCGTGATAAATTGGATATGGTGAGTTCGGAGCTTCCCGATGAAGTCAATACTCCGATTATCTTTAAGTTCAGTACGGATATGATTCCTATCCTGCTGTTGTCCGTTCAGGCAGAAGAAAGTCAGCCGGCTTTGTATAAGATATTGGATGATAATGTAGTAAATCCTTTGGCTCGTGTTCCCGGTGTGGGAACGGTGTCCATTGCCGGTGCGCCGAAGCGTGAGGTGAATATTTATTGTGATCCCAACAAACTGGAAGCATATGATCTGACGATTGAGACCATCAGTTCCATTGTCGGGGCTGAAAATAAGAATACTCCGGGTGGAACTTTCGATGTGGGCAGTAATACCTATTCCTTGCGTGTGGAAGGAGAATTCAAGGACCCGAAAGAAATGGAGAATATCGTAGTGGGTATACGCAATGGTGCTTCGGTGTATTTGCGTGACGTGGCAACGGTAGTCGATTCTGTAGAAGAACGTGCTCAGGAAACCTATAATAACGGGGTGCAGGGAGCCATGATTGTTGTACAGAAACAATCGGGAGCAAACTCAGTGAACATTTCCCGGAAAGTAATGGATCAGTTGCCTAAGTTACAGAAGTCACTGCCCAGTGATGTGAAACTGGGGGTTATTGTGAACACTTCGGATAATATTTTGAATACCATCGACAGTTTGACGGAAACTATTATGTATGCCATTCTGTTTGTGGTCTTGGTGGTATTTGTTTTCTTAGGTCGTTGGCGTGCTACGGTGATTATCTGTATCACTATCCCCATGTCATTGATTGCCTCCTTTATTTATTTGGCTATCACGGATGGGGGATCTCTGAATATTATTTCTTTGTCGTGCCTTTCTATTGCGATTGGTAATGTGGTGGATGACGCTATTGTTGTTTTGGAAAACGTAACGACCCATATCGAGCGTGGCTCCGAGCCGAAACAGGCGGCTATCCATGGAACAAATGAGGTGGCAATTTCTGTTATCGCATCCACATTGACCATGATTGCGGTATTCTTCCCGTTGACGATGGTCAGTGGTATGTCGGGAGTTTTGTTCCGTCAGTTGGGCTGGATGATGTGTGTCATTATGACTATTTCTACTATCTCGGCTCTGTCATTTACTCCGATGATGTGTGCGCAGATGCTTCGCTTGCAAAAAAAACAAAGTAAGTGGTTTGTCACATTCTACAAACCGATAGAACGTGCGTTGGATGGATTGGATAACTGGTATCAGAAACGTTTGAACTGGGCTGTCCGTCACCGCAAGACCATTATTGCCGGTTGTTTCGGGTTCTTTCTGCTGAGCCTGATTTGTGCGAAAGGAATTGGTACAGAGTTTTTTCCGTCACAAGACAACAGTCGTATTTCTGTTCAATTACAATTGCCTATCGGAGCTCGCGTAGAGCGTGCCCAGGCATTGGCCCAGGAGCTGACCGAAAGGTGGCTGAAGAAATATGAAGGGGTGATGCGTATCTGTAACTATACTGTGGGACAGGCTGATGCGGATAATACTTGGGCTTCTATTCAGGATAATGGTAGCCATATCATTTCATTCAATATCAACCTTTATAATCCCGATCAGCGTTCTGTTACGTTGGCAGAAGTCTGCGATGGTATGCGTGAGGATCTGAAAGCCTATCCCGAACTGGATAAAGCCCAGGTTATCTTGGGTGGTAGCAGTGGAGGCATGGGTGGACAGGCCACTGCCGATTTTGAAATCTATGGATATGATTTTACAGAAACAGATAAGGCAGCCGCTGAATTGAAAGAAGCTTTATTGAAAGTGAACGGTGTGTCTGAGGTGAATATCAGCCGTCAGGATTATCAGCCGGAATATCAGGTGGATTTTGATCGTGAAAAACTGGCTTTACATGGTTTGAATCTTTCTACAGCAGCTTTGTATCTGCGTAACCGTGTTAATGGTGCTTTATCTTCTTACTATCGGGAAGATGGTGACGAATATGATATCAAGGTGCGTTATGCTCCCCAGTTCCGTACCAGTATTGAAAGTTTGGAGAATATTCTGATTTATACCAATGAAGGTAAAGCAATTCGGGTGAAAGATATCGGCACGGTAGTGGAGCGTTCAGCTCCTCCTACTATTGAACGTAAAGACCGTGAACGTATTGTAACAGTATCTGCTGTGATTTCAGGTGCGCCTTTAGGTAGTGTGGTGGCAGCGGGTGAGTCTATTATTGATAAGATGGATTTACCTGGCGGTATCAGTATCCAGGTGGCAGGGTCTTATGAGGATCAGCAGGATTCATTCAGCGATCTGGGAACTTTGGCTGTTTTGATTATTATATTGGTATTTATTGTAATGGCTGCCCAGTTTGAGTCTCTGACCTATCCGTTTATCATTATGTTCTCTATTCCGTTTGCATTCAGTGGGGTATTGATGGCATTGTATGGAACGGGGACTACATTGAATGTCATGAGTTTGTTGGGAGGTATCATGTTGATTGGTATCGTAGTGAAGAATGGTATCGTGCTTATTGATTACATTACCTTATGTCGTGAGCGGGGTATGTCTGTTATTCATTCGGTCGTTGTTTCGGGCCGTAGTCGTTTACGTCCGGTTTTAATGACCACTTTGACCACTATTCTGGGCATGGTGCCGATGGCGATAGGAGGAGGGGAAGGTTCTGAAATGTGGCAGCCTTTAGGGGTGTCCGTAATCGGTGGTTTGACTGTATCTACCGTGCTCACCTTGATTTTGGTTCCGGTGCTCTACTGTTCATTTGCGGGTACAGGTATCAAGCGTAACCGTAAGAAGATGAAAGCTTCCCGTGAACTGAATGACTATTATCAAGCACATAAGACGGAGATGACCAAAGGCAAAAAAGAATAATTAATATAGTTGTTATCCGGATTGAAATGAATAGGAGACCGGATGACAGAACTTAAAATAAAAAATGGAATAATGAAATCAGTTTTCATCACTTTCGACCAAGCTTTTTACGAACGTATTCTGGCGTTGTTGGACCGTCAGAATTGTCGTGGATTCAGTTATTGGCAGCAGTTGCAGGGGCGCGGCTCTGTAAAAGGAGAACCGCATTATGGCAGTCACGCGTGGCCCAGTATGTGCTCGGCCATTATGACAGTGGTAGATGATACCAAAGTGGAGCCTTTATTGGACGCTTTGCATAAAATGGATAAGGAAACCGAACAATTGGGATTACGTGCTTTTGTGTGGAACATAGAAAAGACGATTTGAATCTGTCTTTTCATCATTAAAGAAAAAGACTGTTGCCCTCTTTCTGGCGCAGTCTTTTTTCTTTTTTTAGCCTCTATCATGAAGTACTCCGTCTAAAAAATCACTACTTTTGCGGTTAATTTACAAATATAGCAATATGAAAAACTATATACCGGCCACTTTTCTTCTCACTCTTATTGTAGTAGGAGTGTTAATGGGGCTGTATTTCCTCCCCTCCATGTCGGTGGGCGGCAAACCGTTGCGCAAGGTGGACCTGCTGGCTGATATCCGTCCGGATGTGGAAGAAGAAGTATGTGATTCCGACACCATTGTCCTTCCTCCTCCTGTAAAACCTATTTTTGTGGATACATGTAAAACGGGTATTACCTGTATTGAGGATTATTCGGATTCCACCATGCGGGGAATGAAACATTTTTATGAGGCACTTTCCAAAGTGAAAACCATGAAACGCCCTGTGCGTATCGCTTACTTCGGTGATTCTTTTATAGAAGCTGATATTTTTACTGCCGATTTGCGCGAAATGCTTCAACAAGAATTTGGTGGTTGCGGAGTGGGATATGTTCCTGTAACCTCTTCCATCAGCGGTTACCGTCCTACGGTACGCCATACTTTTGGGGGATGGAGCAGTCATTCATCCAATGACTCCGTTGGTTTTGATAAAATGCAGCAAGATATTTCCGGACATTATTTTTTTCCTCGTGAAGGTGCTTATGTACAGTTGAAAGGACAGAGTAAATACGCTTCCCGACTGGATACCTGTGAGGTTTCTACTTTTTATTTCCTGAATAAAGGTTTTGCCGCTGTCCGTTCTAAAGTGAATAATGCTGCGGAAGGAGAGTTACATGAGGAAGTAGGAACAGGAGGTGTGCAGGCTGTTTCGGTGAGAGGAAGGATAGGACAAGTACGGTGGAGTGTGGAACAAGCTGATTCTGTTACTTTCTATGGAGTGGCTATGGACGGCAGGCAGGGAATATCTTTGGATAATTTTAGCGTACGTGGTAGCAGTGGGCTTCATTTACGTAGTATTCCTTTACATACGCTTTGCGATTTCCAACGTCTTCGTCCATACGATTTGATTGTGGTCCAATATGGTTTGAATGTGGCTACGGAACGGGGAGTAAAATACGATGGCTATAAGAAAGGGATGCTTTCGGTGATAGAACATTTGAAGACAGCTTTTCCTGAAACCAGCATTTTACTGGTCAGTGTGGGTGACCGTGAATATAAAAACGAGAATGGAGATCTCCGCACCATGCCCGGAGTCAAGAATCTTATCCGTTATCAACAGTCCATTGCGGCTGATAGCCATATCGCTTTTTGGAATATGTATGAGGCAATGGGAGGTCAAGGAAGCATTGTCGATATGATCGGGCAAAAAATGGCGAATCTTGATTATACCCATATCAATTTTAAGGGAGGCAAGCATTTGGCAGGTATCTTATTTGAAACATTGATGTATGGCAAAGAGCAATATGAAAGACGGAAAGCCTATGAGGAGGAATAACAGATTTTCTGGTCTGTCCGGTATAGCAATGGTATTGTTCCTGTTCTTGCTGTTTCCATGTCTTTATGCTCAGGATGCTATTCCGGCATTGTCCCGGCCGTTGGAGCCGCTTCGCATACCCGGTGAAACAAAGGAAATGCATCGGGGTATGCGGCTGATAACAGTACATGATTCACTTCCGGCGAGTTTTACTCATTCTTTGGATAATGTGATAGAAGATGAGAACCGTTCGCTTTCTCCTTTCTTTCAAAAGTTGAATGATATGACAGGACCGGTACGGATAGTCCATATAGGTGATTCTCATGTGCGGGGGCATCTTTATCCATTAATAACCCGTCGTCGTCTGGAACATGATTTTGGTGCTGAGGCTGTTTATCCTGATGTTATTTCATATCGTACCGGTGGGTTGGCACATGAAACGGGCGAACCGGGTATTGTTTATCATATGATTGGCATTAATGGAGCTACTTCTGTTACTTTTTCTGATGATGAAAAAATAAAAGAAATAGCTTCTTTGCATCCCGATCTGATTATTGTTTCTTTTGGAACCAATGAGGCACATAGCCGCCGTTATCTGGCTCAGGCTCACAAAATGCAGATAGGCAGACTGTTGGGTATGTTGAAAGCAGCCTGTCCTGAAGCGGCTTTTTTACTGACTACACCTCCCGGAGCATACGTGGGACGTCGTCGTGCACGTACCATTAATCCGAGAACCGTAACGGCGGCGCGTATTATAAAGGAGTATGCACAAGAGAATAAAATGGCAGTTTGGGATATGTATAATATAGTAGGAGGAAAGACAGATGCTTGTCGTAACTGGACGAAGCACCACATGCTTCGTGCGGATGGCATTCATTTCACTCCCGATGGATATCGTTTACAAGGTAATTTATTACATCAGGCACTGATTAAAGCGTATAATGAATATGTGGCAACTGGATTGGAGTAAACTGGCTGAGGTATTGACTTATAATGCCAAGCAACCGATGATTTTTAGCAGCGGCTTGTTTTTGTTTCTGTTTTTAGGCTTTAGCCTGATTTATATGTTATTGCAGAAGAAGGATACGGCACGCATCCTGTTTGTAACGCTGTTTTCTTATTATTTTTATTATAAGAGTAGCGGTTTTTATTTTTTCTTGCTGGGGGTGGTGACAGTGACGGATTTCTTGCTGGCAGGGCGTATGGCGAATACCGAAACTCAATGGAAACGGAGGGTTTTGCTGCTGGCAAGTCTGGGAATAAATTTAGGATTGCTCTGTTATTTCAAGTACACCAATTTCTTTTATCAGATACTGGCTCCTTTGTGGAATGGGAAATTCCAGCCGTTGGATATTTTCTTCCTTTGTGGAATGGGAAATTCCAGCCGTTGGATATTTTCTTGCCGGTGGGAATATCGTTCTTCACTTTCCAGTCTTTAAGTTATACCATAGATGTTTACCGTCGTGAGCTGGTTCCTTTGAACAGGTTGCTGGATTATACATTTTATGTGTCTTTTTTTCCGCAGCTGGTAGCGGGGCCTATTGTACGTGCCCGCGATTTTATTCCTCAAATCAGGCAACCGCTGTTTGTTTCCTCGGAGATGTTTGGCACTGGTGTTTTCTTTATCATCAGCGGATTATTCAAGAAAGCTGTAATCTCCGATTATATCAGTGTAAATTTTGTGGAACGTATTTTTGATAATCCGGCTCTTTATTCCGGGGTTGAGAATTTGTTTGGTGTATATGGGTATGCTTTACAGATTTATTGTGACTTTTCCGGATATAGTGATATGGCTATCGGGTTTGCTTTGCTGTTGGGTTTCCGTTTCCCTATGAACTTTAATTCGCCTTATAAAGCCGATAGTATAACCGATTTCTGGCATCGTTGGCATATCTCTCTTTCTACATGGTTACGAGATTACCTTTATATCTCATTGGGGGGAAACCGCAAGGGGA
>OJQN01000558.1_pt1 | contig 13601 bp, 10 predicted proteins | sample 1598881 | NCBI WGS metagenome assembly OJQN01 (sample SAMN03922512, study PRJEB24848) | human gut metagenome | isolation source: stool sample | host: Homo sapiens | place: Germany | collected 2010-02
ATGAGCTTGCTCATAAGTGGGTGAAAGACCTTATGACCCGCCCCGATATGAGCATAAAAGTGGGATGATAATCCCACGATATGCGAATAGAGGGTAGGATTGTGAGAGTGCATAGCACGGAACAATCCGTAGGCATCAAAGTCGGGGGCTTTTGACCCCGACATCATATATAAGAAAGACCTGCATGGTCTTCCCAGGCAGGTCTTTCTTCCGGTCATATATTCAGTTTTATCAGTTCTTTATTATTCGCAAAGCTTGGAAAATGCATCTGCTACGAACTGAACCTTAGGTCCGATGATTACCTGAACGGAGGTCTTACCGGGTTTCATGACACCGGCTACGCCTGCAGATTTGATCACCTTATCATCCACTGCGGTAATGTCTTTTACTTCCAGTCTCAGTCTTGTGATGCAGTTGTCAATGCTTGCAATGTTGTCCTTGCCGCCGCAGCCTTCCAGAATGGTTGCTGCGATTGCTGCGAAATCATCATTTGCCAGCTCGATCTTCTTCTCTGCTTCTACATCATCATCTTCTCTACCGGGGGTCTTCAGATCCCATTTCTTGATAGCGAAGAGGAATACGAAGTAGAATACAACAAATGCTGCGATACCCAGAGGGATGATCAGCCAGATTCTGGCTGCTGCAGGCAGGGAGGATGAGAAAAACAGATCCATCGCACCTGCGGAGAAGCTGAAGCCTGCACGGAAGCCAAGAGCAACAGTGATCATGGTGAAGATGCCGTACAGTGCTGCATAGATCACATACAGTCCGGGAGCTAAGAACATGAATGCAAACTCAAAGGGCTCGGTAACGCCGCAGATGAAGGAACAGATTGCTGCGGAAGCTACCAGACCGATCGCTGCCTTTTTCTTGGCGGGCTTTGCACATTTTACCATTGCCAGAGCCGCACCGGGGATACCGAACATCATACAAGGGAAGAAGCCGGACATATACATTCCAAGGCTCCAGAATACATCAGCGCTTGTTTCACCTGCCCAGAAGTGCTTCAGATCTCCAAGTCCGATGGTATCGAACCAGAATACGTTGTTCAGTGCGTGATGTAATCCGGTAGGGATCAACAGACGGTTCAGGAAAGCATAAATACCTGCGCCGACTACATCCAGACCTACAATGGCTTCACCGAGAGCTACCAGACCGCCGAACAGTAAAGGCCATACGAACAGCAGTACAACAGATGCCAGAATAGATACCACACCTGCTACGATAGCTACACAGCGCTTGCCACTGAAGAAGGACAGCCAGTCAGGAAGCTTGGTATCCTTGAACTTGTTGTAGCACATGGAACCGATAATACCGGCAATAATACCGATAAAGGGATTCGCAATCTTATCGAATGCCAGTGTCTTGGTAGCATCCTCAGCGATGGAGGGCATAATGGTCGTAACAAATCCGGTAGACAGAAGTGTTGTGAGCATCAGCCAGGAAGCCAGAGCTGCGATGGCTCCGGTACCGTCATTTTTCTCTGACATACCGACACCTACACCGATTGCGAACAGGATCGCCATGTTGTCGATCAGAGCACCACCTGCTTTTACGAGGAACAGACCGATCAGATTTGCCACGCCCGAGATCTCACCACCCTGCATTGTTGCCGGGCACAACCTGTAACCAATACCCATGAGGATACCGCAGATCGGCAGAACCGCTACGGGAAGCATTAACGCTTTACCCAGTTTTTGAAGAAACTTCATACATTTCTCCTCCTTTACATTATACTCAACCGGAACAGCTCCGGTCAGTTTCGTTAGTTGATATGGACGTACTGCTCTTAAGAGATCTGGAGCACGTCCTCGCCGGGAGATACCTCTCCCTCCTTCAGAATACTGATCTTGTTATATTCATCGGTATTGCAGACCAGTACCGGAGTGATGATATGCAGTCCGGCTTCCTGAATCTTCTCCAGATCCGCATCCAGCAGAAGATCACCCTTTTTGACATGGTCTCCGGCAGCAACATGTGCCGTGAAGGGGGCTCCCTTGAGTGTCACGGTGTCCAGTCCGATGTGGATCAGAAGCTCCGCTCCCTGATCCGTTGTCATGGTGATCGCATGGAGCGTATCAAATACCACGGTCACCTCTCCGTCTGCGGGAGCATATATTTTCCCCTCAGAGGGGATCACTGCAAATCCGTCTCCCAGTATTTTCTCGGAAAATGTAGGATCCGGCACCTCCGTAAGAGCAACTGCCTTCCCCTTACAAGGAGATCCGATACAATTCCCTTTTCGTTTACCTTTCAAAAAATCTAACATGTGAACTCCTTTCCGTCGATATATACCGCTGCAATGTTCAGTTCCTGATCCAGGAGTACGAAATCTGCCCTCTTACCAACGGATATACTGCCCACTTCATTGAAAATGCCGATCTCCTTCGCCGGATTCTCCGTGGCACACATCACTGCCGTCTCTAACGGGATACCGACTGTTTTTACTACAAACCGCATACAATCCATCAGATTCGTCGCCGATCCGGCGATCGTGCCGTCATGCAGGGTAGCCAGATTGCCTCTGACGGTAACCGGCTGTCCTCCCAAAGTATATTCACCATCCTCCAGGCCCGTTGCACGCATACTGTCACTGATCAGGATCATGCGGTCAGCACCAAACATCGCAAATGTTGCACGGATCACTGACGGATGAATGTGTACACCATCACAGATCAGCTCCGGATGACATTTCTCTGAATCTCTCACTGCTCCGATCACGCCGGGCTCCCTGTGGTTCAGCGGCGGCATTGCATTATACAAATGCGTCGCATGCGATGCTCCATGTTCAATGGCTTCCCTTGCTGTATCATAGTCGGAAGCTGTATGCGCCAGTGAAATGACCACTTCTCCTTTGGCTCTGTCGATAAATTCCATCGCTCCCGGCTCTTCCGGTGCGATATCTACCAGCTTGATCAGCCCGTTCGCTGCTTTCTGCAGCCTGCTGAAATATTCATAATCGCAGTGCATGATATTTTCTGCAGCCTGAGCACCCTTTTTCGCCGGACTGATAAAAGGTCCTTCCATATTGATGCCCACCAGGTGGGATCCACCGGAATACTCATAGCTGCCGGCATTTTTCATGACCTCCAGCAGTTCATCCTTAGGGATCGTCATGGTAGCCGGGCAGACACTTGTCACACCGACGGAGGCTTCATATGATGTGATGACATCCAGTGCTTCCTTCGTACCGTCACACATATCCGCGCCCTTACAACCATGGAAATGAATATCCACCAGTCCCGGTATCAGATACATGCCTTCCGCATCCACAACAGCTTCCTCACCTGCCGGATCCCCGGTACAGCTTACGAACCTGCCGTTCTCCACGGCTGCATCCCCTCTGACAAACCGATGCTCCTCTGTATATATATTTGCATTTCTGATTCTCATGACCTATCAGCTTCCCCTTTCTTATTCAGAAAGCTTACTGAGCGCTGCTTCGTCTGCCACCAGTGTCACATCATTATGAAGCTGTAATACCGATGCCGGCACCTGCGGTGTAATGGGGCCGAAGAAAGCTTTCTGTACGATCTCCGCCTTGTCTTCGCCGCTGGCTACGATCAATATTTTCTTCGCCTGCATAATGGTCTTGATCCCCATCGTATATGCCTGCTTCGGAACATCCTCCGCCGATGCGAAGAATCTCTTGTTGGCTTCGATCGTAGACTCTGTCAGGTTCACACAATGTACCTGCTTGTCAAAACTCTCTCCCGGTTCGTTGAAGCCGATGTGCCCGTTATGTCCGATTCCCAACAGCTGCAGATCCACACCGCCCAGTGACTGGATCAGTTCCGTATATCTACGGCATTCTTTCTCCGAATCCGGCTCCATTCCGTTTGGCAGATGTGTATTTTCCACCGGGATATTCACATGGTCAAACAGATTCTGGTGCATAAAATAATAATAACTCTGATCGTTTTCCCGGCTCAGCCCCTTATATTCATCCAGGTTCACCGTCATAACCTCAGAAAAGTCCAGATCTCCCTTGCGGAACCATTCCACCAGTTGTTTATACAGGCCGATGGGAGTAGATCCCGTAGCCAGTCCGAGAACACAGTTCGGTTTCATGATAACCTGTGCCGATACGATATTTGCAGCCTTTCTGCTCATATCTGCATAATCTTTCGCTTTGTATATTCTCATGAATCTCTCACTCCATTTCACATATTTTACTACGGACATTCAGTACCATGGACGGTGCCACACTGAGTTCATCAATTCCCATCTGCACAAATCGTGTGGTCAGTGTCGTATCCGCTCCCAGTTCTCCGCAGATGCCGACCCATTTTCCATGCTTATGCGCTCCGTCAACAGTCATCTGTATCATACGCAGGACTGCCTCATGATGTGGATTATAGAATCTGTCCAGTCTGTTGTTCTGCCTGTCGATAGCCAGCGTATACTGTGTCAGATCATTCGTGCCGATACTGAAGAAATCAACATGCTCCGCCAGCTCCTCACTCATCATGACAGCCGCAGGAGTCTCGATCATAATTCCCTGTTCCGGAATTGCGTAAGGAATCTTTTCTTCCTCCAGCTCCTTAGCCACCTCAGCCACGATTTTCTGAATATCCAACACTTCCTCCACGGAAATGATCATCGGATACATAATAGCCAATGTTCCGTATTTTGCCGCCCTGAGAAGTGCTCTCAGCTGCGTCTTAAAGATCTCCGGCTGCTCCAGACAGATCCGGATCGCGCGGTATCCCATGGCAGGATTATCTTCCTTGCCCAGTCCGAGGTAATCTACATTTTTGTCCGCACCGATATCAAGGGTACGGATGATGACCTTTTTCCCTGCCATCATCTGCAGCACCTGACGGTAAGCATTGAACTGTTCTGTCTCATCCGGAAGAGAATCCCTTCCGAGATATAAGAATTCACTGCGGAACAGGCCGATACCCTCCGCATCATTCTCCAGTACATATGCCACATCCGATACGCTGCCGATATTGGCATATACATTGACCTTGCGTCCGCTCTTTGTCACGGATTCCCGTCCCTTGTAATCTGCCAGCAGGCTTCTCTGTCTCTGCTCTGTCTGCTGTGCCGCTTCTGCCTGCCGGAGCTGCTCTTCCTCCGGATCCAGGTAAAATACCGCTTCCCTGCCGTCCACAATAGCACGGGTTCCGTTATGGATTTTCTCCAGTTCCAATGGTACCCCTATCAGTGCCGGAATATTCATCATACGTGCAAGGATCGCAGTATGGGAATTCGTTGAGCCATGTACTGTGACAAAGGCCAGGATCTTGCTCTTATCCATCTGCACCGTCTCACTGGGTGTCAGATCATCTGCCACAATGATCGACGGCTCCATGGTACTCCAGTCAATCTGCTCCTCCCCGGACAGATTACGGACGAGCCGGTTGGAGATATCCCTGACATCCGCAGAGCGGGCCTGCATATATTCATCATCCATGTTGGCGAACATCTCTGCAAAATTATCACCGGTCACTGCCACCGCATACTCTGCATTCACTTCTTCGTTCTGAATCATGTTGTGAATGGCATCCTGATAATCGTCATCCTCGAGCATCATCTGATGCACCTCGAAAATAGCTGCATTGACTTCTCCGACCTCCTGCAGCGCCTTCTCGTATAACTGCCCCAGCTGCTTCATCGTACGTTCCTTAGCCGCATCCAGCCGTTTCAGTTCTTCCGCTGTGTTGTCGATATGAATCCTCTTAACGAGACTGTCCTTTTTCTTCAGAACACTGACAGGTCCGATCGCTGTTCCCTTATATACGGATTTTCCAATATATTTTTCCATTTTCTACCTTCCAAACTCTGTCGTGCAGGTCTTCTCCTAGAGGTTCTCGCGGAAAAACTTCTGAAGCTCTGCTGCTGCGGTATCTTCATCCGCTCCTTCTATCGTGACTTCCACATTGTCTCCGTGCTTCACGCCCATTCCCATGATCGCCATCAGCTTGCTTGCTGCAGCTGATTTCCCCTTACAGGAAAGTGTCACTGTACTCTGATACTTTTTTGCCTCCTTGGCGAGCAGTCCCGCAGGACGTGCATGCAGACCGATTTCATCCTTAATAACATAGCTGAACTGTTTCATCGACAACATTCCTCCCTATTTTATATTTCTTGCTTTAATTATATAGCATATTGTACATACTTTTTGCCTGTCGAGCTTATTATATATACATATTACCCACTTTTTTATTGTTTGTCTACATCACTTTTGATAAATTGTATATTTTTGAACATTATCGTAAAATTTTGTAAACTTTTTAATAAAAAAAATCAATCGTATGCACATAAAACAGGCACATCAGCTGAGCTGATGTGCCTGGGTTTTTTGATATGATTTCATATGATTCCATGTAAGCACCCGTCATGGAGCTTACAGCATGCTTTTTAATCTTCATCTTCTGTTTTTCCCGGGATTCCATCTGATGCCTGTGTCATCTTCCTGTACTCATACCGGGGAAGAAAATCATTCCTGCCGTAGGCATCATAATAATTCATGAATATCCGCTGTAAAATATCCGGGATATACGATTCTTCTGCTTCCACCAGTATGATCAGGTGCTGGAGAGAGCTGTATCGGGTGCATATATCGTTCTTCCGGATATTTTGCCGGATTGCTTTCTCCATGCACTCCATTGCTTTATCGATATGATCAATGTACATCGTCTGGTCTGATTTTGCATCCATGGTGACCAGCACCAGATAACAGCGGTGCCGGTATCGTTCTCCCAGGCTGCTTACATATTGATACAGTCTGGCGAACTCACGATAGTCAAGATCTAATGCTCCTGTATAGCTTCCGCTCTCCAGCAATGCTCCGGCAATTACCTCCAGATCATTTTTTCTGGCCTGTGCATCCGGCTGCTGTTCCTCCAGCTCCTCATAAAACCGGTAATTGTTCTTGCCGTTCTGTTTGACATAATACAACGCCTTATCCGCTTTTATATAATATTCTTCAAAGTTTCCTCCCTGTCTGCACATGCACAGACCGCAGGACAAGGATGCCGGTGAAGTCTCCGCCGTGACATTTTTTGCCGCACCAAAGCTGTCAAACAGCTTTCTTATCCGCATGCTCATCTCTGCTTCTGATGCCTCCGGCAGATAGAACAGGAATTCATCTCCTCCCAGCCGGCAGACCACTGCGTTCTCCATGCACTCTGTGAGCATTGCTCCTACCAGCCTGAGAGCACGGTCCCCTGCCTTATGTCCATAGACATCGTTGATCTTCTTCAGATTATCCATATCGACAAATCCCAGACAGCCATCATGCTCCTGCATTTTCTCAAGGATCAGCTTTTCACCCTTATGACGCATGGGAAGACCAGTCAGATAATCCAGGCTTTCCCTGGCCTCTCTCTGTCTGGCCAGCTCCAGCTCGCGGATGCGGTCCATCGTCTGGATCAGAGTAACGACCAGCAGGACCACCAGTCCGGTTGCGATAAAGATTCCGGACAGAGACACAACACGGTACACTGCTGTCACCTCCAGCATGACTGCGATCATGGCAGCCACCAGCCCGATCAGCGGCAGCTTGTAATGCTTCGCTGTTCCCTGAATAAGATCCCTGCAAATGGTGATAAATACCGTCAGGAAGGTTCCTGCGATCACCAGGTGGGACAAAAACATTGTCGAGATAAAATCTGCGATATTCAGTACCTGTAAGGCCGTGCATAGTACAAAATTCACATAGGTGATACACTCTGCCACATGATAGACCTTCCGGTACCTTCCCTGCTGCACACTGTCAATATAGAACATGATCGGAACCGGGCAGAGCATCACAACGAAGAAGCACATATTCGACAGAATAGAAGCATTGGAAACAAACAGCTGGCGCAGCTTCGATTCTCCCAGCATCCACACTGCTCCCAGGAGCATGCACCATCCCAGGTACTCCAGATCAAATCTCGTCTTATATATAATATCAAGCACCAGACTGATGATCAGCACGACCAATCCGGCAAACAGCATGGCGCAGGCGATCAGAGTTACCATAAAATAGCAGTGGAACATATATGCCCAGATATCTGATTTATCCCCACAATATACCGTGTTGACGACACCGGAATACTTGTCGGTAAAGGACTGCAGTTCAATCCGCACTTCCTGCCCCGCATCCTCGCCGGATGTCTCGCAGAACACATACCGGCTGGCAGAATTTTTCCCAAAAGGTCTGGTATTCTCCGTATCATACACCGCCCTCAGTTCCCCACCGATGTAAATGCGCACATTCTCCAGAGAGGACCTGATGGCGACCGTATTTTCATGATAATCCTGTGGGAGCACTGACCGGATGACCAGAGGCTCTCCGACAGGCACATCACATCTGCCCGGGACCTGGATCTCCTGTTCTGTTCCGTCTGCCAGCACCCGGTAAAAGGTTCCCGTAAAAGTAATGCTTTCCTCCGTGACCGTGTCCCTCTCACTGGGGTAAATGCGCTGCCCTAAAAAAAAGGCTGCAAGCAGCACAAGGATCACCACATAAAATAAAATTCTTTTATACTTTCGGATCGTATATTTCTCTTCTGTCAACTTTTTCTACCTCATTAAGTGATACCGGGGCAGCCCCCGTAAAATGTTTATGGAAAATTCATTCGACAAATCATGCTTTCCGAACTAAAATAGGAATGCGATATGATAATTTCATGATCCTATGAAAGGAGACAACATGATATGAAGAATAAAAAATATTCCATCATTTATAGCAGCTTAACAGGTAATACCAAGGTGCTGGCTGATGCGATCCACGAGGCATTACCTCAGGATGAATGTGAGTATTTCGGTGTGTCCGACACAGTGATCCCTTCTTCCGAACTGCTCTATATCGGATTTTGGACCGATAAGGGAAATGCAGATACCAAGACATTACAGCTATTATCGCAGTTAAAGAATAAACAGATTTTTCTGTTTGGAACTGCAGGCTTTGGTGGCAGTGATATCTATTTCCGGAAAATCCTGAATCAGGTTAAGCAGTTCGTTGATGCAAGCAATGTTATCGTCGGCGAGTATATGTGTCAGGGCAGAATGCCGCAGTCTGTCCGGGAACGCTACTTGAAAATGAAGGAAGCTCCTGATCATCCGGCAAATCTTGATGTATTGATCCAGAATTTTGACTGTGCATTGGCTCACCCCGATGCCAATGACCTGGAAAAACTGAAAGAAGCCGTTATGAATCCGTCCTTCTGATAAGACCATAAAATAAGGCAGCCTCACATAGCTGAGTCTGCCTTACTCTCTTTATTTAACGTTGATGCCTCTGGTATATTGTTGCAGAAACTGTTTCTTTCCACATGGTCTTCCAAAATAATATCCCTGCAGATAATCCACCTTCATTTCTTTCATTTTCAGAAGCCATTCTTTTTCCTCGATGCCTTCTGCGCATATCCTGACGTTAATACTATGTACCATTGTGATGATATTTTTATATAATTCATAATCCCTGTCACTGTTCATCGCCTTGGCAGTAAAATCCTTGTCCATTTTCACATAACTCGGATTCATATCACGGATACAATGAAGATTCGAATATCCTGTTCCAAAATCATCGATCACGAAGGGGATCCTGTTCTTGTCCAGAGTTTTACGGAATTTACAGAACGAAGGTGTCATATCCATAAATCCGCTTTCTGTCATTTCAACACATAAGCATTCCGGCTGTAATGAATATTTTTGAATTGCATCCAGAATATCCCGCTCCACATTGCCTTGCAGGATCTGAACATAGGATACATTTACATTCATCCGGAAGTCAGGAATATATTTCTGCATTTCACAGCACATTGCTGCAGCTTCGTTCAAAATATATCTTCCGGCGGGAATGATCAATCCGGTCTCTTCCAATAATGGGATAAACTCCATCGGTGAAACAAACTCCCGTCCTTCTTCCGTTATCATGGAAAAACGCATCAGTGCCTCTGCTCCAATGATCTGTTCCGTCTGGCAATCCACGATCGGCTGGTAGTATACTTCAAAGCCATCATAATGGTTTACAATAGCATTACGAAGTGCTGCTACAATTCTTCCTTTTTGCAAAAAGGCCTCATAGTCATCCTGGTCAAAAACATAGAATCCGTTTTTACCCATGCCTTTTGCCTGTTTCAAGGCAAATTCAAACTTTTTGCGGCATTCTTCGGTTCCCTCACAAAATGTTGCTGCATCTATAACACCAATAGAAATAGAAAATATAGCTTCATAATTTTCGGCTATTATGAAATTATGAAGTTTATCTGTGATCTTTTCTTTCAGTGCCACAGAGTCTTCTGCGGAGGAAGCTTCCAGATCCACGATCACATACTGATCCGCTACCAGATGGTAAATTCTCTGCTTGTCTGAAAGGCATTCCTTCATACAGTCGGCTACGCTTTTCAGGATATAATTACCATAATCAGCTCCCCTGGAGCTATTGATCGCTCCAAAATCATCAATTCCTATATGCATAAAAAATCCCTTGGTAATGGATTCTTTTTGTGCACGCAGGTAAGCAAGGAATTCCGGACCGCCAAGCAGTCCTGTGACATTATCGGCTCTTCTCCTGTTGCCGGTCTCATTCAGACACCCGACCAGATACTCTGCCTTTCCCTGCTGATCAATGATCACGATACCACGGCAGTTAATCCAGACCGGCATACCTTCTTTATCAAGCCACCTGTAATGAAGATTATGTACATTTTCTCTTCCTTCGCATATATCCGCAAGATGCTTTGCAAGCATCCTGCGGTCTTCCTCATATACTACCTTCATAACTTCATTTGCAGCATCTGTCAGAACATTTTTCGACATATTAAACCGTTTCACAGCTGACTGTGAAATCTCAAAGATATTATTCTTCAGATCAAATATATATAGGTAATCATCCATACATTCTGTAATGATCTGAAATAAGATTTCTGCTGTCTGCTCTCCAAACACTTTAAATATATCATTAATCACAACAAGAACCTTCCTTCCGACAGCTTCACTCTATTCCTGCCATTTTTCTAGAATAGCTTAAAGATATTCACGCGGTCATGCATCTTGGCTGCTCCCTCTGCCAGATTAACACTGATCGCAGTATTCTCTTCGGAGGATGCTGCATTGCCCTGTACTACGCCTGACAGCTGTTCAATTCCCTTGCCGATCTGCTCCAAGGACTCTGCCTGGGAGTTGGCTTTCTCCATGGTGCTCTGTGCAATCTCTGCAAAGGACTCCATATCTGCAATGATCTGATTGAATGCGTCTGCTGTTGTTCTTGTGATCGTATTGCCCTTTTCGATTTCCACTAAGGTCTTATCGATCAGATCTCTTGTATTCACAGCCGACTTCGCACTGTCTGCTGCCAGCTTGCCGATCTGATCCGCAACCACCGCAAAGCCTCTTCCTGCTTCTCCTGCTCTGGCAGCTTCAATGGAAGCATTCAGGGATAACAGGTTGGTCTGGGATGCAATATCCTCGATATCTGTGATAATATTACCGATCTCCTTGGAGATTTCTGTAATGTGCTCCATCTCCGTCAGCAGCTCGTTCATCTTTTCTTTTTCTTCGTTCGCTTTGTTTGCAGAGGTTTTTACACGTGCCGATGCGCTCTGCGTTTCCTTCGCTGTATCTGCAGCCAGATCCACGACAGTGTCAATGGTGGCATTCAATTCCTCGATGACTCCTGCCTGCTCTGTTGCACCATCCGCCAGGGATTTTGATGCATTTTCCACCTCTGATGCATTCGATGATACCTGTTCTGCCAGATTTCTGATCTCAGTCAGGGTACTGTTAAACCGCTTCAGGATATACAGCAGTGATGTCTTCAATTCCGAGAAATCGCCCAGGAAATCCGTAATGTCATCACCATTTCTGGTCAAGTCACCCTGTGCGATTGCCTTTACCTCCACAGAGATCTCGCTGACATAATCTGCCAGAATACCCATGGCTTCTTTCAGATTCCTGATGGTACCACCCAGCTCATCCTCAGACTCATAGGTAAGCATTTCTACGTTGGACAGTTCGCCCTTGCGCAGGCTGGCAACTGCTGCCTCTATCTGTTCTACCGGCTCTGTAATGGAATTGGTAATGATCCTTCCGATCAGTGTTGTCACTACAGCAATCGCAAGACCTGCTGCCACAATCACGACAAATATGATGATGGTGCATACATTGGCCATGGTCTTTGCCCGGTCTAATTCTACCTGGAACTTGTCACGTAATGTAGTTAATTTCTCAGCAAATGCCTTATACTCTTCATACACCTCTCCGATCATCAGTTTCGCTGCTTCCTGCTGTTTACCTTCACGGCTCAACTTCAGGATTTCATCCGAAGCAGCCCTGTATTCTTCCCATGCAGCGTTTGCTACTTCGTAATCGTCCTGTCCTTCTTGAGCATCTCTGTCTGCAGACATGATTGCCTCCAGATTCGCATCGGTATCCTGGATCTGACTCTCCAGCTTCTGAATTTCTTCTTCACAAGAGGTCATAACAGCATCATCTGATTCTACCAGATGTTGATACTGTTTGATTCTATATTTTGCAGTCATTGTTTCTAATTCCTGCAGATCTTCCAATGCCGGAGACCAGACCTCCGTGATCTTCTCTATATTTGAACGGATCACTAATGTCGAGATCAGTGCCACCAACACTAAAAAGAATGTCATAACAAGCACTGTCATTCGATATAATTTTAATTTTCCTGCAACCTTTAAGTTAGCTATATGCTTTTTGATCTTTTCCATGATAGTTTTCCCTTCCTTTCAGCTTCTGTAAATTTTCAATTCAACTTCTATGTGCTTAAATGTCTGTATTATAGCACAGTTGATTGGAAAAATCTATTAAAAAATATAATTTTTTTTACCAAATATTAGTGATTCTATTGCAATAAACTGGTGAAAATTGATCAATTCTATCTTACATATGATCTTTTTCGGTTATTTTGCGAATAACACGGCATGGGTTTCCGGCCGCCAGACTATAGGGAGGAATATCTCTGGTCACAACACTTCCTGCTCCTATGACGCATCCCTCCCCTATGGTAACACCACCACAAACAACCACATTGGATGCCAGCCAGCAATTATCTTTTATAGTGATCGGCTTCGCATACTCAAGAGTATAAAGGCTGCCATCTTCTCTTTTCCTGACATTACGCTCCTCAGGCAATAATGGATGCATAGGAGTTGCCAATGTAACATTAGGACCGATCATCACATTATCCCCTATATGTATTTCACCTACGTCTAAGCATGTGAAATTAAAATTAGCAGAGCTATATTTTCCGAAGTAAGTATGACATCCATAATCAAAATAGACCGGTGCCTGCAAATACGGAAGCTCTTCTGTTGCCGGCAATAATTCCCGCAATATCTGTGTCTGCACCTCTTGCTGATCCTCATCTGTCAAATTATATCTTCTTGCTAATTTACGTGCATGCAAACGTAATTGTTCCAATTCGTTATCCGACGAATCATACAACTCTCCACGTAACATTTTTTCTCTTTCCGTCATTTCTGATAGCCTCCTGATCTCGTTTTTTATATTGTTATGTTCTCTGGTCAAAGTCTCGCATTATCTTGCTGTGATAAAGTCTTTTTTGATGTCAAGAAACGCTTTCATGTCTTCCAGGATATGATACAGCATGGACCGGTTTTCAAATTCCTGTC
>OJQN01000563.1_pt1 | contig 13527 bp, 9 predicted proteins | sample 1598881 | NCBI WGS metagenome assembly OJQN01 (sample SAMN03922512, study PRJEB24848) | human gut metagenome | isolation source: stool sample | host: Homo sapiens | place: Germany | collected 2010-02
AGGTGTCTCAGGGCATCCTGACCGTCCGCGGCGGCATGACCAGCCACGCAGCCGTTGTTGCCCGTGGTATGGGCACCTGCTGTGTCTCCGGCTGCGGCAACGACAACGACGTGAAGATCGACGAAGAGGCTAAGACCTTCGAGCTCAACGGCCACAAGTTCGTCGAGGGCGACTGGATCTCCATCGACGGCTCCACTGGTAACATCTACGGCGAGCAGGTCGCTACCGTCGCCGCTACCGGCAACAAGAACTTCAACCGCTTCATGGGCTGGGCAGATGCTGCTCGTCAGCTGCTGGTCATGACCAACGCCGATAACCCGCGCGACGCACAGCAGGCAGTTGACCTGGGTGCTGAGGGCATCGGCCTCTGCCGTACCGAGCATATGTTCTTTGCTGAGGACCGCATCAAGGCTGTCCGTGAGATGATCTGCGCACGTACCGTGGAAGAGCGCGAGGCTGCTCTGGCCAAGGTCGAGCCGTTCCAGCAGGGTGACTTCGAGGCCATGTACCGCATCATGGGTGAGCGCCCGATGACCATCCGCTACCTGGATCCGCCTCTGCACGAGTTCCTGCCCACCAAGGACGAGGACATCAAGGAGCTGGCTGCCGATATGGGCATGACCTTCGATGACCTGAAGAACGTGGTTGCTTCTCTGCACGAGTTCAACCCCATGATGGGTCACCGTGGCTGCCGTCTGGCTGTTACCTATCCCGAGATCGCTGCTATGCAGACCCGCGCTGTGATCAAGGCTGCCCTGAACGTCTCCGCTGAGACCGGCTACATGATCACCCCGCACATCATGATCCCGCTGGTTGGCGAGGTCAAGGAGCTGAAGTTCGTCAAGGACGTTGTCGTCAAGGTTGCTGACGAGCTGATCGCTGCTGCAGGCGTCGATATGAAGTACCAGGTCGGTACCATGATCGAGATCCCGCGCGCTGCCCTGACCGCAGGCGAGATCGCCAAGGAAGCTGAGTTCTTCAGCTTCGGCACCAACGACCTGACCCAGATGACCTTCGGCTTCAGCCGTGACGATGCTGCCAAGTTCCTGGGCGCTTACTACGAGAACAAGATCTACGAGAGCGATCCGTTCCAGCATCTGGATCAGGTCGGCGTCGGCAAGCTGGTCAAGATGGCTGCACATGACGGCCGTGAGACCCGTCCCGACCTGGGTCTGGGCATCTGCGGCGAGCACGGCGGCGATCCTTCCAGCGTCGAGTTCTGCCACAATGTTGGTCTGGACTACGTCAGCTGCTCTCCCTTCCGTGTGCCTATCGCACGTCTGGCCGCTGCCCAGGCTGCTATCAAGAACCCCCGCAAGTAATTGCGTGAGAGCTTGAGAGAGCACCAATAAAGTATATGAGCCGCCCCGGTTTCCGTAACAGGAAGCCGGGGCGGTTTTTTGCGCTCACGGAGGGGCAGATGAAAAACGCAGTATGAATATATACCATATAAAAATGAATATATGCTAAAATTTCGGGAAAATACTTGCATTTTCATTAAAATGGGTGTATTATAACACCTGCCGACGAAATGCCGACAATCAACAAGAGAGGGATCGATACTATTATGTCTTTGAAGAAGAAAATTGCTGCGGCTTTCATCGCCTGTGCGATGACGCTTGCCGTGGTTCCTTCCGCCTTCGCCTGTACGGCACTCTATGTCGGCAGCGACCTCACCGAGGATGGCACCACCATGTTTGGCCGGATCGAGGATCTGGGCACCAACGATTACAACAAGCTGTTCAACGTCAGCCCCGCCGGGAAGCACACCGCGGGCGAGGTGTACGAGGGCTGCTACGGCTTTACCTACACCTTCACCCACGACAGCTACCGCTACACCGCCCGCCGGGACGACAACGGTCTGGGTGTCTGCCCGGACTGCGACAGCACCCACGAGCACACCCCCTATGAGGAGGCTGGCACCAACGAGAAGGGCGTCATGGTCTCTGCCACCGAGTCTCTCTACGGCACCGACGCAGTGCTGAGCGTAGACCCCTATGTGGACAACGGCATTGAGGAAGCTGAGATCACCACGGTGCTGCTGAGCGAAGCTTCCACGGCCCGCGAGGGTGTTGCCCTGCTGACCTCCATCTACGACAACGCCGGTGCAGCCGGCGGCTCCGGCGTGTTCATTGCCGACCAGAACGAGACCTGGTTCGTGGAGAACCTGACGGGCCACACCTACCTTGCCTTGAAGCTCTCCTCCAGCGTGGTCTTCATGCAGCCCAACATCGCCGCTATGGGCAAGATCGATCTGGATGACACCGACCATGTGGTGGCCTCTGCCAACCTGATCTCCGTGGCCCAGAAAGCCGGTACCTTTGTGGGCGACGCCGCTGCCAATGTCATCGATCTGGATGCCTCCTACAACGGCGACATCGCATCGGACCGCATGGCAGCCGGCCTGAACTACCTGTACGGCACCGACACCTTTACGAAGGACAACTACAGCGAGACCGACTTTGCTATCAGCAACGTCGGTGAGAACGGTGCCATCGTCCCGGTCTACTCCAACATCCAGCTGACCAAGAAGTTCTCGGTGGAGGATTCCATCCACTTCTTTCAGACCGAGCCCATCGGCAAGACGGGCAATGTGGAGACTCATCTGTTCCAGGTGAGCGCCACCGGCGATCTGAACACCGCCATTACCGAGTGGACCGCTTTTGACGACGACGTGTACAACGCCTTCGTCCCTTACTATCCGATGCTGACCACCGACACCGCAGATGTCTACAAGGTCTCGGTCCATAAGGTCACCCGTTCCGACGAGCAGCCCACCGAGGGCGTCTGGTATCAGGATGCCAAGGGCCGCTACTATACCTACCCGGACGACTGGACCGACTCCTTCTACGGCGTGCGTGACGCCCTCTCCAACCTGCTGACCTACGGCAGCAATGGCAATCAGGTCACCGCAAAGGATCGGGCAGCAGCCAAGGCCAGCTATGCCGCGCTCCAGCAGGAGATCATGGCCGACTACGCCGATATGAAGGCCGCCGTTGCCGCCGCCGACACGCTTGAGGCCAAGCAGGCTGCCGCCACCAACGCCAGCAATGCCATGAGCCAGAAGGTGTACAACACCACCCTGAAGATGTACAATAAGCTCCAGGCCAAGACGGCCGCCCGGGCATGGGTCAGCTCTCTGCTGCACTGAGGCTTTGCAGCGCCTGAGGCGTTTCCCATAAAACCGCAGCGCCCCCGGTTTCCATGACAGGAAACCGGGGCGGTTTTTTGCGCCATGCACCGGAACCCCTCTCCCCCGGGCGGGGGAGAGGGACGGAGGGCCATGCGGCAGGGTCGTGATTTGGAGGATTATTATGTACAACTGGGAGAGCGTCTTCGGATGCTCTCCCTTTACTTTTGCAGGGCAGTCCGTGTGGATTGTCCTGCTTCTTTATATAAGGAGACAGATTATGATCTTTCATGCAATGACCGAACGCTACGAGGAGATCACGGTTTGCGGAAAGCCTGCGCTGTTTACCAGTATCCGCATCAAGAGAGATACTGTCCCGGACGGTCTGTATGCCTACGATGTCCGGCATGACGATGAGTGCAGGGGCATCCCTTGTGAGATCGCACCCTTTGTACATTCCAAACGAGAATGCCGTGTTCCTTTTTTGTTGCTTGTGGAGGCTGGACAACCATACTGTCCAGCCCAATCTGTATAATGGGGGCAGAAAAGTGACGGGATCATAAGACAAAAGGAGAAGAGCGTATGAAAAAATTTTTGATGGTGCTGTTGAGCATTGCATTTGTGCTGAATCTTGCGATTGTGATTGGGCTGATTGGCGGATATGGTTCGCCACGCCGGGCGCTTTACACCATCACAGATGAACTGATGAACAGTGCCTATCGCTTCAAAAGAGGCTGGCAATTTAAGAATAGTCTACCTTGACTTTTTATCGCAATTTTCAAAAATAGCGCCAATCAAAACGGCATATTTGCGATATGCAGTTTGCGGATGTTGCTTGTGCATTAAAAACGCAAACTGCTATAGAAGATGGACAGACAGGCTGTCCATCTTTTTTTGTATACTGGGGTTGTGCAAAAGAGACAAAATTTTTTTGTAATTCTGTAAAACGACAAAAGTTCATACAAAGAATTGCAGGGATAGTTGTGTTGTGTTACAATGAGCAGAGAAGGAGAATGAACCGTGCGTAATAGTAGATTGGACCGTATACTCTATATCCAACAGGTGCTGGTACAGGGCGGTGTGCTGAACAAACAACAGACTGCCGACCGCTTTGGGGTCAGCGAAAAAACCATCCAGCGCGACCTCGATACGTTGCGGAATCATTTTGCAGACAGTGAGCCGCGCCGAGAGATCTTATACAACTCCGCAAAGGGCGGCTATCTGCTGGATGATACGCTTTCGCGCTTCCTCACCAGCAGCGAGATTCTGGCAGTGTGCAAGATTCTGCTGGAAAGCCGCTCCATGGTCAAGGAGGAGATGTTCCCGATTCTGGACAAGCTGATCTGGGCTTGCACACCGCTGGATAGGCTGAATCAGGTCAAAGACCTCATCAGCAATGAGCGCTTCCACTATGTCGAGCCACAGCATGGCCGGAAATTTATTGAAAGCCTGTGGGAAATCGGTACGGCAGTAGAAAATCACAATGTTGTGGAAATTACCTACTGCCGCACCCACGACGGCGAGACCCGTGTGCGTACCATTGAGCCGGTGGGCATCCTATTCAGCGAGTATTATTTCTATCTGGCGGCGTTTATTGAGGGCATCGACAAGGACAAGCACTTCCAGAACCCGCAGGATAATTCTCCGACCATTTATCGCATTGACCGTATCCAAAGCTATAAGACACTCGACAGGCATTTTGCCCAGAGATACACGAATCGTTTTCAAGAGGGCGAGATGCGCAAGCGCATCCAGTTTATGTACGGCGGCGAGCTGCAGACGATTAAGTTTGAGTATACCGGGCCGAGTCTGGAATCTGTACTTGACCGTCTGCCCACTGCAAAGGTTTTGCGGGTGACGGAAAAGGGCTGGATCGTGGAAGCCGAGGTGTTTGGAACGGGCATCCAGATGTGGGTGAGAAGTCAGGGAGATTACATTAAAGATTATAAAACCATAAGGAGCGATAGAATATGAGCGAAATTCAGGTGGAAGTGTGTTTTACGGACAAGCTGGAGTCTGTCCGCGTGGGCGGAAAGGTGATGGAAATCCCGAAAGCCGTGAAGGCAAAGCCCGTCGAAGAGTGGTTTGAACCGACTGTGGGCCGTGTGAAGTGGGGCGGACTGGGCGCTGAGATAAAGGAAATGGATATCAGCGGAGAGAAGAATGCCGCGTACAGTTTCCTGTTCAACGGCCCGGAGGACAAAAAGCAGGAGTTTATGGCTTGCGTGGAGCGCTTCTGCCTAGGCGAGGAAGCACAGCAGGAAACAAAAAAGAAGACTGTGCAGGACTACCTGCAGGAGGCTAAGAAAAATCAACAGGCCGGCAATACCGAAATGGCGTTCCAGCAGTACATGATAGCGGCCAGAGATTACGGACACCCCGAGGCACAGTTTGAAGTGGCACGGTGCTATCAGAACGGCACGGGTGTGGAAAAAAGCGAAGAAAATGCGCTCGTGTGGTACAAAAAGGCCGCAGAGCAGTGCGATGCCGAGGCACAGTGCGCACTGGGCGAGTGCTATTATCAGGCTCGTGGCGTTGAAAAGGACGACAAAGAGGCCCGCATATGGTACGAAGCGGCGGCGACTCAGGGAAATGTGACGGCCCAGTATATGACCGGGCGGCTGTATGCGGCACTCTCGTACAATGTGGCGGCTGTGAAGTGGTACACCAAAGCTGCGGAGCAGGAATGCCCGGAAGCACAGTATGAGCTGGGTGTGTGCTATGAGGCCGGCGACGGTGTCGGCAAGGACGAGGCAAAAGCCGCAGAACTGTACCGCAAGGCGGCAGTGCAGGGCTATGCGGAGGCGCAGAAAAAACTGGGTGACTGCTATACTCATGGCACAGGTGTCGCAAAAGACTTGGAGCAGGCATTTGAATGCTACAGCAAGGCGGCAAAACAGGGCAATGCAAGAGCGCAGAACAATCTGGGCGTTTGCTATACGAATGGAGAAGGTGTAGTGGAAGACCCTGCTCAGGCCGCTGAATGGTACGAGAGAGCGGCAGAGCAAGGGCTTGCACAGGCGCAATGTAATCTTGGCTACTGCTATAAATATGGAGAAGGCGTAACAAAAGACCTTGTCAAGGCGGCGGAGTGGTACCGGAAAGCCGCAGAGCAGGGGTGGGTACGGGCGCAATGTAGACTCGGCGATTGCTATGAGTATGGAGAGGGTGTAACAAAAGACCTTGTCAAGGCGGCGGAGTGGTACCGGAAAGCGGCGGAGAGGGGCAATGCGGGAGCACAATATAAATTAGGCAAGTGTTATTATTATGGAAAAGGCACAGAAATGAATAATAATGAAGCCGTAAAGTGGCTTCGGAGAGCATCAGAGCAAGGTGCTGCAGATGCACAGGATCTGCTTGGTGAGTGCTATTATTATGGCTATGGCGTAGAAATGAATCATTGGGAAGCTGTGAAATGGTATGAGAAAGCAGCAAAGAAAGGCAATGCGGATGCGCAGAATATGTTTGGCTACTGCTATGATCATGGAGAGGGTGTGACAAATGACCTTTCCAAAGCAGCGGAGTGGTACCGGAAAGCCGCAGAGCAAGGCTATGATATAGCGCAGTACAATCTGGGTCTTTGCTACGCTAACGGTAGGGGCGTGACAAAAGACTATGCCAAGGCAGCGGAGTGGTATCGAGAAGCTGCAGAACAGGGATACGCAAGAGCTCAATATAATCTTGCGGTGTTATATTACAATGGAAATGGCGTGACACAAAACAAAGAAGAGGCAGTAAAATGGTATCGGAAAGCGGCAGAGCAGGGTGATGCAGATGCACAGTGCAGTCTTGGAGTTCGCTATGAGTATGGAGAAGGTGTAACAAAAGACCTGACCAAGGCAGCAGAATGGTATCGCAAATCCGCAGAACAGGGAGATTCTACGGCACAGTGCAATCTGGGCTTTTGCTACGAAAGGGGCATAGGTGTAACAAAAGATCTCGCTAAGGCAGTTGAGTGGTACCGAAAATCTGCGGAGCAGGGCTATGCGCGGGCGCAATGTAACCTCGGCGTTTGCTATGAATATGGCTGGAGTGTGACGAAAGACCCTGCCAAGGCGGCCGAGTGGTACCAGAAAACAGCAGAGCAGGGATATGCACAGGCACAGAATAGGCTAGGTGAATGTTACTTCTATGGTCAGGGTAAGCCAGAAAACAAGTTTGCAGCGGTGAAATGGTATGAGAAAGCGGCAGAACAGGGAATTGCAAATGCGCAGTACAGCCTTGGCTACTGTTATGAAAAAGGGTACGGCGTGACAAAAGACAAAGAACAGGCTATGCAATGGTACAAGAAAGCGGCCGATCAGGGCCATGAAAGCGCAAAGGAAGCCATTGACGGGATGGAGAGCGGCGGCCTTGGCTCTGCCGTCGCAGCCGGTGCGGCACTGGGCGGAGCTGCCCTGCTCTGGAAAATTTTGAGGGGTTAACAGCAGAAAGGAAAATAAATCATGGCAGACGAGCTTGAGGTGCTTGAAAAACAGCAGCTTTCCGCGCAGCGGTCGCTGAATGACCTGACGGACCAGCTGACCCTTGCAGACCATCTGGTGTATAAAAAATATCTGACGGAACTGCAGAACTATGGCATGGTGGAGCTTTCCCAGCAGATGCTGGACGTGCAGGACCCTGCCCAGTGCATCCAGCTGTTCCAGCTGCAGAAACTGACCCTGAAAAAGGGCGAGGATATGTTCCAGAAGCTTTCTACGGTGTACTATTCCAGCATGGCGCAGGGCTGCAGTCTGGCGGTGATGATCGATGTGCCGGAGGAGAATGTCGGCGCGAATATCTATCTGGGTGTCCGGGAGGACCCCTTGAAAAAGAACATGAAGAGCCGCGATCTGGATACTTCCAGCAAGGCGCTGCAAAAGGTGCTGAGCTCCAACTTCCCCGGCTCTGAGACAAGAGGCATTCCGCGGCAGGAGGAAAAAGAGCTGCTGGACGGAGCCTTTGGCGATACGCAGGAAGCTGTGGCCTCGGTGTCCTGCGTGGCGGCACTGCGGGATAAATCCAAGACGGAAGACAAAGCTTTTGTGCAGGGCATCGAGCGCTTTATGGACGCCATGGACGGCGAGGTGTACACGGCGCTGTTTTTGGCAGAGCCTGTCTCGGCAGAAACGCAGGCGGAGATACGCAGCGGGTACGAAAACCTCTACAGCAGTCTTTCGCCCTTCCGCAAGAGCACATGGTCCTATAGCGAGAACCAGAGCACGGCTGTGATGGAGAGCCTGTGCAGCGGGACTTCCCACACCATCAGCGATACCGTCAGCGCAACCACAACGGACGGCACGAGCCAGTCCTCCTCGGTGACGGATGGCACCCAGAAAACGAAAGGGGTCAGCGGCGGCATCAACGGCGGTGTCGGCAGCAGCTCCGGCACCTCGGTCACAAAGGTCTCGCCGGTGGCTGGCGGCATTGCAGGCATTCTGGGTCTGGGCGGCGCAGTAGCCTCGGTTGCGATTCCGGTGGCAGGTGCTGTTATTGGACCGCTGCTGGGCACGGCTGGCAGGGCCATAGGAGGCATGGCACCATCCAGAACGGCTTTCAGCAGCATTGCCCGGAACATCGGCGGCTCCATGGGCGTAAACGACTCGTGGGGTACCAGCCACTCTGCCACCGAGCAGACCGGCACTTCGCACAGCACCTCCGATGGGACGTCGCATGGAACATCGGACACCATCAGCCAGCAGGAGAGCCACGGCACAACAGACACCCGCGGCATGGGCCGTACCCAGCAGGTCGAGCTGTGCAACAAATCGGTGGAAGAATTGCTGGAACGCATTGAAAACCAGCTCAAGCGCGCCAAGGAAAGCGAGGATTACGGCTGTTATAAATGTGCGGCTTATTTCCTTTCGTCTACCCCGTCCACGGCGATACTTGCGGCCAATACTTACCGTGCATTGATGGTGGGCGAGGGCTCCTCGGTGGAGAGCGGTGCTGTGAATGTCTGGCAGAACGATGAGGCACAGGTGGCCCAGCTGCGGGAGTACCTCAAGCGATTCATGCACCCGGTCTTTGCCCGTCCGCTGTGGGAAGGTGCGCCGGACAGCCTGCTGTATACGCCAGCAACACTGGTCAGCGGGCGGGAACTTCCGATGCACCTTGGCTTGCCCACCCGCTCAGTGCACGGCTTGCCAATCATCGAGCACGCGGAGTTCGGCCGCAATGTGCCGGACGAAACGGTGCCGGATGCGGACAAGATGGAGCTGGGCAAAATCTACCATATGGGCAGGGAGGAAAAAGCGAACCTTATCCTGAACCGGCAGGCAATGGCCTCCCATACCTTTGTCACAGGCTCTACGGGTACGGGCAAGTCCAACGCAGTCTACCATCTTCTGGACGAGATAACAAAGGATGGACGGACGTCGTTTCTTGTGGTGGAACCGGCCAAGGGCGAGTACAAGAATGTGTTCGGCAGCCGCGCGGATGTAAAGGTGTTCGGCACCAACCCCAGAGAAACTCCGCTGCTGCGCATCAATCCCTTTGCGTTCCCGCAGGACATCCACATTCTGGAACATATCGACCGTCTGGTGGAGATATTCAACGCCTGCTGGCCCATGTATGCGGCCATGCCTGCCGTGCTGAAGGATGCCATCGAGCGCAGCTACCAGAAAGCCGGTTGGAACCTACGCAATTCGGAAAGTGAAAAGGGGGTTTTCCCGACCTTCTTCGACCTGCTGGATATTCTGCCGGGCGTCATTGAAGAGTCGCATTATTCCAAGGATACCCAGAGCGATTATGTGGGCGCTTTGTGTACCCGTGTGAAGTCGCTGACCAACGGCATTTACGGCAGTGTGTTCTGCGCAGAGGACGCGCTGAGCGACGCAGAGCTGTTTGACTGCAATGTGGTCGTGGACCTGAGCCGGGTGGGGTCGATGGAGACAAAATCGCTGCTGATGGGCATCTTGGTGATGAAGCTGCAGGAATACCGGATGTGTGGCAGCGAGATGAACAGCAGACTGCGCCATGTTACCGTGCTGGAAGAGGCGCACAATCTGCTGCGCAAGACGTCGGCGGAACAGTCGCAGGAAGGGGCAAATCTGCAGGGCAAGTCGGTGGAGATGCTGGCCAACGCCATTGCGGAGATGCGTACTTACGGCGAGGGTTTTATCATTGCGGATCAGGCTCCCGGCCTTCTGGATATGTCGGTCATCCGCAACACCAACACGAAAATCATCCTGCGCCTGCCGGACGAAGAAGATCGCAAGCTGGTAGGCAAGTCTGCCGCCCTAAAGGAGGCACAGATCGACGAATTGTCCAAGCTGCCGCTGGGTGTAGCTGCCGTTTACCAGAATGAGTGGCCGGAGGCGGTGCTCTGCAAGATTGAGGCGTATCCCATGCCGGAAAATGCTGTTTACCACAAGCCTTCAAAAATGCCGCATGAAATCAACGCAGAGTTTGTATTTGGACAACTGGCAGCGGGCAAAGAGCTGGAACCGCTGGGCATTTCGGAGATGGAGCAGCTGAAGCTCTGGCTGAAACGCCATGAGATGATGTTGAAGCCGGAGGACGGCCGCTACCTGGAACAGGTCTTTGCAGGCGGCGAACTGGATGTGGCTAAGACCCGGAAAGCTGTGTTTGATTTCTTTGGTGGGATTAGCACGGTCGTTGATTACTGTGCCGCAGCCGAAAAATCGTTCACACCCCGTAAAGAATTTCTGGAACAGTTGCAGGGACAGTACGGCCTGAAAGCTGCTGCCGCAGACTGGGTGCTGAATAGCGTGATAAGCATGGGCATGAGCCTGAACCCGGATGCAAAGGCTGTAGATAATCTAAGGACGAATTTTGAACAGCAGGGAGGTCGTGTGCTGTGAGGCGAGAAATCTCAGAAGCGAAACCGATGGAAGCAAAAATGCACATTGGGTTGGATGATGTCGTCAAACGGTCATTTGAGCGTCTACAGAAAGGCGGGATAGAAAAGGCAGAAGAAAAACTGGATGCTGCTACGGAAAAGTCATTTGCAGAGCTAGAAAAAGAGCTGGAATACAAAAATAACGATGATGGAATGCCGTACCGTATGGAGCAGGATCTTTTGTCGGATGCAGAGTATAAAAGAAACGGATATGAGTATACTACCGATCACCTTGGAAGGTTGTTTACAGCCGAAGGAGACCTGCATCTGAAAGAGCATGATGGTCGTCTGCAAATTAAAGACAGCATCCATGACATTGGAAAAGGATATGAAAAAAGCACAGATGACCGTGGACACGCGATTGCAGACCGCTTTGGTGGGGCAAACGATTTGGAAAATCTCATTCCGCAGGATTCTGGACTCAATCGGAACGAATTCAAAAATTTTGAGAATAAACTGGCACAGGAAGTGGAAGCTGGGAAAAAAGTCAATCTGAAATTGGAGATGCATTATCCGGGAGACTCCTTCCGCCCGGATGCCATTACTGCTGTGACAACGATTGACGGAAAGCAGGAAGTTAAAGTATTTCTGAACGATCAGTATTTATAAGTCCACTGCGCTTTCAGGTTATTACAATATCGGTCGATTGCACATACAATACAAGTATCACTTCACAAAACGGAGGGGACTTGTATTATGGTGGACTACGCCGACATCGGAAAACGCATCCGTGCCTGCCGCCTTGCAAGGGGCATGACGCAGGAACAGCTGGCCAATGAGGTCGGCGTGGTGGTCACCCACATCAGCCATATAGAGACCGGAAACTCCGTGCCTAGCCTGAAAACGCTGATCGACATCATCAACGCACTGGACTGTTCGGCGGATGAGCTGCTCTGCATCGAGATCAAAAAAGCAAAGCCGGTGTTCGACAGCTGGATGACCGAACAGCTTGCAGATTGCTCTGCCGATGAGGCAAAGATCATCAAAGAAACGGTAGTCAGTCTGAAAAAATCGCTCCGAAAGGTGTACGGAAAGTCCTCTAAATACAGATATGACTAAAACTTCAAAAAGCTGAACGCTAGTTGGTAGGTGTTGAGCGCCTGAAAAAGCACCCATAAAGTAAACGAACCGCCTCGGTTTCCATAGCAGGAAGCCGGGGCGGTTTTGATTTGGGTAGCTTGAGCGAGCGACAACCACCAGCTTCGCTGGTGGAATAAAAACGGCTTTAGCCCTAGACAGAGAGAAACCTCCCCGTAGAATAGAGTGTGGGTTTGCCAACCACATTCTAGGAACAGGGAGGTTTATCTTTGAAATGAAAGATAACAAAGACGTAGATAGTTTAAGCCATACCACGTGGAGATGTCAATACCATGTAGTGTTTGCACCGAAATATCGGAGAATGGTAATTTACGGCCAGATCAAAAAGGATATAGGGCAGATACTGCGCCAAGAGTACATTAAAAATCAACTGCAACAGGACTAGATTGCCGATCAGTTGAGCCTTAAGGAGTTCGTGGACCCTTAAGGGGCTTTGCTGGTATTATGCCCTTCTAGGGCTTACTCAAGCCACCGGCGCAGCCGGTGGTTTTGACTAGTCAAGAATTCAATGAATTTAGGAAAAATCAATCTTTCTTTTCCGCGGTGCGGGCAAAGAAGTTGGCGAGGACGGCACCGGAAATGTTATGCCACACAGAGAACACAGCGCCGGGGATGGTTGCCAGCGGATACTGTGCAAAGTGGGCGGCAGCCAGAGAGGTGGCCAGACCGGAGTTCTGCATTCCGACCTCGATGGAAATTGCGCGGCACTTGGTGGAATCCAGCTTCAGCAGCTTACCCACGCCAAAACCGGTGAGGTAGCCCAGCAGGTTGTGCAGGATGACCACGGCAAGGATCAGCAGGCCGCTGGTCATGATCTTGGCAGAGTTTGCGGACACAACAGCGCAGATGATGAGCACGATGGCGGTGGTGGAGACCAGCGGCAGCACCCGGACGGCGTTCTGGGTGAAGGCATGGAAGAAGTGGTTGACCACAAAGCCCAGTGCGATGGGCACCAGCACCACCTTGACGATGGAGAGGAACATGTTCACGGGGTTCACATCCACGCGCTGACCGGCGTACAGCAGGGTGAGCAGCGGGGTGAGCACAGGAGCCAGCACGGTGGAAACGGCGGTCATGCCGACGGACAGAGCAACATCGCCCTTGGACAGGTAGGTCATCACGTTGGAAGAGGTGCCGCCGGGGCAGGTGCCCACCAGAATGACGCCGATGGCCAGCTCGGTGGGCAGGTGGAACACCATGGTCAGCACCCATGCCAGGAAGGGCATGAGGGCGAACTGTGCCACGCAGCCTACGATGACGTCCTTCGGGCGGCTGAACACCACCTTGAAGTCATTGGGCTTCAGCGTCAGGCCCATGCCGAACATCACGATGCCCAGCAGGGTGTTCACCCAGCTGGTTTTGACCACGCTGAACGGGCCGGGGAAGAACAGGGCGCCGGCTGCCACCACAATGACGATGGCGGCCATGTACTTGCCCACAAAGTCGCTTACTTTTT
>OJQN01000572.1_pt1 | contig 13300 bp, 16 predicted proteins | sample 1598881 | NCBI WGS metagenome assembly OJQN01 (sample SAMN03922512, study PRJEB24848) | human gut metagenome | isolation source: stool sample | host: Homo sapiens | place: Germany | collected 2010-02
TTTGATACATTCAGCAAGTCAGATTTCCGTGCAGTAAAGGTTAAAGAGTGTGTTGCAGTACCGAAGTCAAAGAAACTGTTACAGTTTACTCTTGATGACGGAACAGGCACAGACAGAACCATTTTAAGCGGTATTCATAGCTTTTATGAGCCGGAGGAACTGGTTGGAAAGACTCTTATCGCTATCACAAATCTTCCACCGAGAGCGATGATGGGCATTGACTCTTGCGGTATGCTCCTCAGTGCTATTCATGAAGAAGAAGGCGAAGAAAAGCTTCATCTTCTGATGGTAGATGACCATATTCCAGCAGGTGCAAAGCTCTATTAAGATGATGTAAAGATGTACCGTTTTACCGAATAGACGGGACGTACTTCATTTGATAAAAAACTAAAAAAACAGCGATTTACATCAAACTTACATCAATTGATGCAGAAATCGGTGCAAGCAAGAAAAAATCGCATAATTAGCAGAATGAATGGGCAGTCCTGAAATCGGGATTGCCCATTTTTAGAAGAAAGACGAAAAACTCTTGACCTGCACGCAGCGTATACGCTTATACTATCAACATAAATCATAAGGAGGTGCATCGGATGTTATTAAATGAAATTATAAATGAGGTTGGAATGACAAAGCGTGCAGTTAAGTATTATGAAGAAAAAGGATTGCTGTCAGTGGATAAAGATAACAATGGTTATCGTAACTATACTGCACAAGATGTTGAAACTTTAAAAAAGATTTCAGTATATAGAAAACTCGGTATTAGTATTAAAGACATACAGAGCCTTTTGGAAACTGGCGACAAAAGTATTCTTCTTCGTATTTATCAAGAAAAAGTGCAGGAAAAAGTTTTAAAAGACTCAGAACTTGAAGCTTTGAAGCAATTTATAGATGATGGTGACGCAGACAAAGCAAATGAGGCACTTGATTATCAAACCGTTGAAAATGCAATTGAGTCTTTGCTACCGGGAAAAGAATGGGGAGATTATTTTAAAAGTCATTTCAAACCATTTCTTAATGTAAGGTTGAAGACTCTGGAACAGAAGCAGGCACTACAGAATATATTAGAATATTGCGATGAAACGACATTGAAAGTTCCTTTTATTATGGGAATAGGTGCGAAGATGATAGGTGGGATTGCACAAGAAACCAGAACCGCAGATGAGATGATAGCCTATTATCGTGATATGAGTGAAAGTGAATATGAAAGACTAAAAGAAAAAGTATGGAAAGGTGCTAAAATGAAAAACGGTATAATGAAATACCATCCAGCATTTATTGCACAGAGAAAAATGCAGAAAGAGTTACAAAATAAAGGATATAACGATATATTCATTTCTAATTTAATGGTTCTGTCTCCAACGTATGCAGAATATAAGAAAGCGTTAGATAATGTGAACGATAGAATGTGTAGAGAACTTGGACTGTATTATGATAGCAATTATAACTTAGTTATTAAAAAAGATAATTCTAAGTAAAAGTTAAACTACCCTTTGGGAGAGGAGAAATCCTTTTCTCAAAGGGCTTTTTCTATTTATACGGATATTCGCAAACTACAAGATAAAGCCAAAACTTCATATACTCTAAGCACAAGGAGGTTGAGGTTTGGCTATGAACAACAGTTTAGCAGAAGTACACCCGGAGCTTGTTTCGGAGTGGTCAGAGAAGAATTTACTGCTTACACCTGATGGCATTACTTTCGGTTCAAATAAAAAAGTATGGTGGAAAGGTACTTGCGGTCACGAATGGCAGGCAAGCGTTAAGGCTCGTTCCAATGGAGAAAAATGCCCGATATGTTCCGGTGCGAGAGTGATAGAGGGTATTAACGATTTGGCGACATTAGAGCCGCTACTGGCAAAGCAGTGGTCGAAAAAGAATAAGATAAAACCGACAGAGGTTTCTATTGGTTCTCATAAGAAAGTGATTTGGAAATGTGAGAAAGGACACGAGTGGGAAGCAGCCGTTAAGAGCAGAACAATAAATAAAACAGGTTGCCCGTATTGCTCCCATAATAAAGTGTTGGCAGGATTTAATGACCTTGCAACACTTCTGCCGGATATAGCTGCCGAGTGGTCGGACAGAAATTATCCGTTACTTCCAACTCAGGTTACGGTCTTTGCCAATCGTAAGGTTTGGTGGAAGTGTAAGGATTGCGGCAGGGAGTGGAACACCTTTATTTCTACCCGTTATCTTCCGAAAAGAGGTATCTTGATATAAAAATTCCGTCTACGATCGTATAACAGGACATGAAAATCATCATGACCATGGACGGAAGGGCAAATTTTAATAATGTAATCGGTGTAAATTTCTGACTGATAGACTGTGACATGGGAACCTCCTTTGTATATTATCGTCAAAAAATAAGTTTGGATTTTTTAGACACAAATGTTATCATAAATTATATGGTAACCATATAGTCAAGTGCTAATTTTAAAATTTGTTGAATAGTGGGAGATATGGCATGGATCACAATAAATATATGACAACGGGCGAGTTTGCAAGGCGCATGGGTGTGACGAAAAACATGTTATTTCACTATGATAAGATTGGGCTGTTTTCACCGGAGATCGTCGACACGAATGAATACCGATATTATTCGATTTACCAAGTAGTGGAAAGTTAACGGATCACAGACGAACAGAAAGTTTTCCTTAAGAGCTTGAGGGATTAGCGGTTGCCGTAAGGTTATAAATGACTAAAAATGAGAGAAAAAACGATGATAAAGTTAGAAACAAAAGATTTAGTATTAAAAAAAGCAGAGTTTACGGATTGGAAGGCGATTTATAAAAATTTATGGATGCATGAAGAAAGTGCCCGCTATATGCTCTGGACTCCAACGAAAACAGAGGAAGATGCGAAAGCACGCATGTTCCGAACCATTGAATTTGAGAAAAAGCCGGAAAATAAATACTTGTTTTTGGTGTATTTAAAAGAAACCGGAGAAGCAATCGGTTTTGCCGGAATGCGAGAACGTGAGCCGGAAATTTACGAAGAATGTGGGATTGCACTTGGACCAGATTTTGTTAGAAAAGGATATGGAAGACAAATTCTGAACGCACTGACAGACGAGGCAAAAAAAGCAGGTGCTAAAAAGTTTTATGCATGTAACAGAGTGGGCAATGTGGCGTCCAGAGAACTGCAATTAGCGTGTGGCTTTCAATTTGAGTCTATGTCAGAGGAGAAAACAGATCCAAGAACTGGAGAAAAGTATATTATGGAGGAACGAGTTAAAAAATTGATATTATTTTAAAACGAAAGAGAGGATATTGAAGATGAAAGAACATAATGTAAGAGCAGCAGAATTAAGAAATGCGGTGCCGGTAACAAGCAACTGCGCCCAGACCGTGATGCGTGTGTATGCAAAGGAGATGGGGCTTGACGAAGAGTTAGCAGCAGCGATCGGCAGTAACTTCGGCGGAGGAATGAAATGCGGCAGCACCTGTGGCGCGATCACAGCAGGATATATGGTGCTTGGTGCCAAAGGCATTGAGTCACCGGCAGTTTTGAATGAATTCCGCAGCCGTATTGCCAAAAAGCACGATGGATTCACAGACTGTGCAGATCTTTTGCGTGCAAATGCAGCCAGAGGAGGTGACAAAAAAACGCATTGCGATAATATGATCCAGGAAGTCATTGAACTGATCGATGAACTTACGGAGAGTAAATAAAGAAGCTTGTGATGTGTTTGTGCCTAGGGCGCCTGCACAGTATAAGATCCAAATGTGAAAATTTAAATAACAGAAGATGCAATTAGGAAATAGAAAGCTTTATGAGGATTTGTAAAAAAATTCTCATAAAGCTTTTTTGCTGAAAATAAAAATTAACAAAAAAATGATATAAAATATATAACATATAACAATTGACGCATGAAAAATATGTGTTTATAATACAATTACAACAAAATAGATGATATAAAAAATATATCATTTAAAAAGGAGGAAATGTTATGTCAAGTATCCCATTATCACTAATTTTTATTCTTGTATCCATCGCACTCTTTATTGTGATGTGTTACAAGGGATTGAGCCCAATCGTAGCATCTTTTGTATGCGCAGCAATTGTATCAATTGCGTCTGTAAATGGTTTTGCAAATGCCTTTTTTGATACATTTGCAATTACGACAACAGGTTTTATGCGTTATATGATCCTTCCGTTTTTAAGCGGCGCAACACTAGGAACGTTGATGAATGATACTGGCTGCAATCAGAAAATCGGAACATGGTTAGTGAAAAAAGCAGGCCCGAGATTTGCACCGTACACATTGGCAATTTTGACAGTTATCCTATTATTAGGTGGTGTTATGAGTTATGTTTTTGTAGTTGCATATCTATCCTTTGGCATCTTAAAAGCAGCCAATTTACCAAGAGTCGTAGGACTTACAATTATGAGTGGTTATATGCCAATTGGAATGATTCTGTTATGTGGTGCAACAACTACCCAGTTGATTCCAACGAATTTCCTTGGAACAACTATTTATTCAGGTCTTAATATTGGTATTATATGTTCCATTGTAAATGTGATTCTTGTTACTATTTATGTGGAAGTCTTAATGCGTACCTGTCGTAAAAAAGGAATTGGCTGGGATGGTCTTCCGGGAAATGAAAAAGAAATGGAGTTTAAAGAAGAAGAACTTCCGGGATTATTTACAGCAATTCTTCCGGTAATTATCGTAGTTCTTGGTGTACTCATAATGATCAATGTATTTAAGATGGATTCTACAAGAGCAATTGTAATAGCACAGACGGTAGGTTCTATCATTCTTCTGGTAATGAACTGGAATAGAATAAAGGGAAATAAAGCGAAAGTGCTTTCAAATGGTGCACATGCAGCACTTGTACCATTGGTTGGAAGTTCTTTGGTAGTTGGCTTTGCAGGCGTTGTATCAGAGACAGCAGCATATCATGCATTGACAGAATCAATTACAAAAATGAATATTAATCCATATGCACTGACCGTAATTGGAACAGCTTTATGTTGTGCTATTTGTGCAGATGCAATGGGAGGTATATCTGCATTTTTAACAGCAATGAGTCCACAATTGCTGGCTTCTGGCGCAAATTTAAACGTTATTCATAAATTGACAGGCATTTCTTCTGCGACGTTTGATTCACTTCCGCATAATGGAAATGTTAATATTTCATTACAAGTATTTGGTCTTACACACAAAGAAGGTTATAAACATATTTTTATTGTGCAGACACTGTTTCCATGCGTTTATGCTGCAGTAGGGCTTATTATAGCACTTATTTTCTATTAATGAAAAGGTTGGGATTGAGATGAAAACAATAGCAATTGTAGGAACATTTGATTCAAAAGGTGAAGAATTCCTATTTTTAAAGAAGGAAATCGAAAAGAATAATATCAGAACAATCACAATAGATATTGGAATAAAAGGTCCAGCTTTTTTTACTCCAGATATTCAGGCAAAACAAGTTGCTGCTTATGCAGGAAAAGATATAGATGAGCTTTTGAACCAGAAGAAGCCGGCGCTTTGCATGGAAGCTGAGGCAGAAGGAATCCAGATTTTGATGAAAAAGCTGGTAGCAGAACATCGGATAGATGGAATGATCGGTATGGGAGGTGGACAGGGCTCAAGTGTTTTAAGATGTGCTGTAAGTGTGCTTCCTGTTGGAATGCCAAAAATGATCGTTTCTACAATGGCTATGGCAGGAGGAAAACTGTTTCCAGGTGTAAATGATACTTATTTAATAAATTCTATTGTAGATTTTGCAGGATTGAATGATATTTTAGTGTCTGTTATTGAGAATGCAGCAGGTGCTATCTGTGGCATGGTCAGACAGGAAAAACAGCCAAAGATGTGCAAAGGCCCGAAAATTGCAGCTTCTATGTTTGGAAAAACAACACCGTGCGTGGAACAGGTGAGAAAAATTCTGGAACAGGATGGATATGAATTTTATCCGTTTCATGCAAATGGCATGGGAGGACAAGCAATGGAAGATATGATTACGACCGGATTCTTTGATGGGGTGGCTGATATTACGACTGTTGAACTACTACAGGATCTGATAATTCCAGGAACAGGCTGTTCACAGAGAGTAGAGGCAGCTGGAAAAATCGGGATACCACAGATTGTGGTGCCTGGGGCAATGGATAATATCAATGTCTTTGATGGGATGAAGAATCAGTTTCCAGGCAGACGTTTTAAAAAGCATAATGCAGAAATTTGGACAATGCGTTCAAACGTAGAGGAAAACTGTAAAGTAGGAAAAATTTTGGCAGACAAATTAAATCTGGCAAAGGGGAAAACAGTTCTTATGTTGCCACTTCGTGGATTATCTATGATATCAGGAGACGGAATGGAGCTTAATGATCGAGAGGCAGATGAGGCATTATTTCGTACACTGAAAGAAAATGTGTCAGATAAGATTGAAATTGTAGAAATAGACGCACATATCAACGATTCAAAGTTCGCAGAAGCACTTTGCAAACAGATTGAAAATATTGTTCCAAAGAATAGGGAGTAAGAAGCAGATGGAATTATATGAGAAAAAGACATGGAAAAGGACAGAAATCCTGCGTCATTTAAGAGAACAAATCAAAGAAAAAAAACCAATATTAATGGGGGCGGCAGGAATCGGATTAGTGGCAAAGATGGAAGCCAATGCAGGGATTGATCTGATTATGACGACGAGCGCTGACCGTTTTCGAATGGATGGACAGCCTTCTGCAGTCAGTTATCTGGCATGTCGGAATGCAAATGATGTGGTAGTTCAGAATTTGCCTAAAATTGTTCGAATGACCGGAAATACCCCTGTCGTTGCCGGAGTGGCAACGGGAGATCCCTACCGGACACCGGAAGAATTAGTGAAATTATTTGTAAACATGGGAGCGTCTGGAATGATAAATGCACCGGCAGCAGCAGCATTTGGAAAAAAACTGGATGATGATGTACGCGGAAGTATATTAAATTCTGAATGGGATTATTATTTAATAAAGTTATGCAGAAAAATGGATATTTTCTCTGCTGCTTATGTATTTGATGAAGAAAATGCTAGAATGAGTGCAATGCAGGGAGCAGATCTTCTGGTCGCTCATGCTGGGTTTACAGTAGGAGGACACATGGGTGAGCCAGAGGAGGCGGCACGAACAATGGATGAGATTATTACATTTACACAGAATATTACAGAAGTAGTGCACAGGGAAAATCCGGATGCAATAGTATTATGCCATGGCGGAATGTTAAATACACCAGAACGTGTGCAGGAATGTTTTACGCATACAGACGTACAGGGATTTTTGGGGTGTTCGGCATTTGATCGTTTGCCGATAGAGCGAGCAATCTCATCGACAATAGAAGAATTATGCAATTTACCATTGAAAGACTGTCACATATTTTCTGAAGAAAACAAGGGGGGCTTGGAATGAAATATATGGAAAAAGCTTCTTTAAAAGAAAAGTTGAAAAGAAAAATCAATAACAGACGACCGGTTATTTTGGCAGGAGCAGGCTGTGGGATTGTGGCACGTGAGGAAGAAGCCGCAGGAGCGGATATTATTGTAGCATATAATACAGGCATTTATCGTATGGATGGACATGTTTCTTTGGTTGGATACCGTTATTATAGTGATGGAAATGAAGATACACTGGCATTAGGAAGAATATTAAGTAATATAGTGAAATATACGCCAGTTATTGGTGGAGTATGTGGAGAGGATCCATATCGAGATATGGATCTGCTACTGGAAACAATGAAAAAAAGAGGATTTTCAGGTGTAACAAATGTTCCGTCCATTGCAGGACCAATCATGAAACCGGGTAGTATTTTTTCTGCTTCTGCAAATTATTATGGCTATGGGATTGAAACGGAACTACAAATGATAAAAAGATGCCAACAGCATGAAATGTTTTCTGCAATGTACTCTTATGACAGGAGCCATATGCAGCGCATGGTGGCTGCTGGCGTGGATCTGATCAGCGTACATGTAGGTGGAACTGCAGGAGGAACGACGGGTGCATTGGGTGAAGAAGTGCTGACTCTTGAGCGCGCAATCGAAATAACACAGGAGAGCTATGAGCTGGCAATTAGAGAAAATCCAGATGTAATAGTAGTAACACATGGCGGACCATTTGAAAATCCGGCGGCTATGAAAGAATGCTTTGCAAAATCGGACATCCATGGATATATTGGTGCATCAGGTATCGAGAGAATACCGACGGAAAAAGAATTAGAAAAAACTTATGATGAATACAAAAAACTGAAATTAAGATAGTATTAAGTGGCATGAGTTAAATATATCTGTAAAAATAAAATAATGAATGTATAATAAAACAGGGTAAAATAAATATGATTTTATTAAAAAAACAAAAAAAATATGCTTGGATTAATGTTAAAGTCTGCATGCTTGTTTTATTTGTGAATGGAATGGTTATGCAGACGTACGGAATATTTATTCCACATATGAGAGATGATTTCGGAACAGACACGGCGAGTGTTTCACTTGCCGTAACTGTTTTAAATGCAGTGATGGTACTGTTTGGACCAATTGCTGTAAAGCTTGTGGAAAAATGGAAGATGAAAAGAGTTTTGACTGTGGCATTATTCGCGTTCGCGATATTTGTAACAGGCATTTCTTATAATGAAAAGTTAAAAATGCTTTATCTATTGTATGCATTGTGTGGCTGCTGTATGTATTTTGGTATTTTTTATCTGTGTCCATATATTGTCAACCATTGGTTTGGAGATAATGCACCACAGGTAATTGCGATTATCATCATGTTTCTTGCAATTGGAGGAAGTATCGGAAATTTAGTGCTGGCAAAAATTACAGAAATAAGTACCTGGAGAAATGCGTATAGATTTGTTGCAGTTTTACTTGTGATAACCGCTGTAGTTACAGCAATTTTTCTAAAAGATGATCAGGAAGAAGTCGGATTAGAAAGACCAAAGCAGGGATTAAAAAAAGAAAATAAAGAGTCACAGGAAAGAAAAAATACGATTACGATTGAAAATGTGTACCGACAGACAGAATTTTATTGTGTCATTTTATATGTGGCATGTATGCAGTTGTGTGTGAGTGTGCAGTCACAGATTCCTAATCTTGCTCTAAGCTTTGGATTTACGACTGCAGCTGGAGCAATTGCTGCATCTTTGAATTCTTGTGGTGGAATTCCGGCAAAATTTTTACTTAGCATTTGTAATGTAAAAATTGGAGTCTTAAAATCTGTTCTGCTCTATAATCTGGTAGGTATTTGCGGAATTATTAGTTTGCTCGTTTTTCAGAATCCATTCTGCCTCTATATATTTGCATTATTGTTTGGGTTTACAATTGGCTCAACTACGGTACAATTGCCGGTATTATCTACTAGACTATTTGGATGTTCTGCAGACTATGATAAAATCCATTCACGTATCGTACTGATCAGTGGAATTCTTGCAATGCCGGGTTCTTTCATTGCAGGATGGAGTTATGATAGAACGGGTTCATACCAGGTAGCATTATTAGCATTAATTGTGAATCTTACAATTGCGGCAGTGGCAGTTAGAATTGCTTTGAGAAAAAAAGGTGGCAGGAATAGCTGAGTTATAATATAATATTCAGATATAAAGGAGGGCGCGTTGTGAGTGGTCCGTTAAAATATCTGGTTATTAAAAATACAATCAAAGAACAATTATTGTCAGGAGTTTTGAAATATGGAGATAAGGTACCATCGGAAGCGGAACTCTGTGAACAATATGATGTCAGCAGAATCAGTGCAAAAAGAGCATTGGATGAACTGGCATATGAAGGTTATATTGTCAGGCAAAGAGGTCGTGGAAGCTTTGTAAGCTATGCACCAATTGAACATCTGATAGATGGTATATACAGCTTGAAGGATGAACTGCAAAAAAAAGGAGTTTCCTATCATACGGAGCTGTTAGATTTTAAAGAGATTCATGTGGAGAATGCAGATCCTATGGACGAAGTAGGACTTCATCGTTACATGTTTTTAGAAAAGACAGATCGTGTATATTATATTCAATGTCTGCGCTATGCCGATGATGTTGCAATTGCAACAGATAAAGTATATATTCCGATAAAATATTGCCCAAGTATTACAGGTGAAGATATCAAAGGAGACGGTTCAATCTACCGGATTATCGAGGAAAAATACCAATACGGAAAAATCCGCGCACAAGAACATTATTATGCTCGCGCTGCAAATCCGCAGGAGGCAGAGCTGCTGCAGATAGCGACTGGCTCTCCTGTTTTAAAAATTCTTCGTGTAAGCTATGCGCAGGGAAAGCCGATGATTTACAGCTTTCGTGTATACAAGGGAGAAATTCTTCATCTGAGCGTAAATTTAGACTATAAAGAGGAAAGCTAACAATTAGAGATAGGCATCAGAAGAGCAAATAAACAAGAAACAATTGACATCCTCTGTAAAAAAGCATAAAATAAGCTAAACCTATCGGATAAGTATGAATTAATGGGACGCACGAATCAAAGCAGAAAAGAGGATGACAGAAATGGAACAGATTACGAGAGAAGATGCCTATGAATTATTAAAGAAGTACAACAAAGATCCTTTTCATATACAGCATGCGCTGACAATAGAAGCCGTCATGAAATGGTATGCAAATGAGCTTGGCTTTGCAGATGAGGCAGAATATTGGGGGATTGTAGGGCTATTGCATGATATTGACTTTGAACTATATCCAAATGAGCATTGTATCAAAGCCCCGGAGCTTTTACGTGAAGGCGGAGTAGATGAGGACATCATCCATGGAGTGGTGTCACATGGCTATGGAATTACAGTGGATGTTGCACCGGAACGTGAGATGGAAAAGGTCTTATTGCGGCAGATGAGCTGACAGGTCTGATCTGGGCGGCTGCATTGATGCGTCCATCAAAGAGCACAAAAGATATGGAATTAAAATCTTTAAAGAAAAAGTATAAGAGCAAGGGATTCGCAGCAGGCTGTTCCAGGGAAGTGATCGAACGTGGTGCGAACCAGCTCGGCTGGGAACTGGACAAATTGCTTACAATGACGATGGAGGCAATGAAGGCAACCGAAGATGAGATATCCAGAGAAGTGAAGGAATACGAGGGCTGTTGTTAAAAATGACGCAGTAAATGCCTGTCAGGCATTTGCTGCGTCATTTTTGTCTTGTGCGCCTAGCGGCGCACGTTTCTAACGGGTTAAAGTCCCGAATCCGCCCGGTAGTGGGAAGGATATAGCCGAAAGCAAGGGTGTCCATCGTGAGATGGAATCTGAAGGAAGCTGGATGTGAGGAATATACTAACTCACGGGCAAATCTCTGGTCTGACGAACAGAAATCTCATATGAGGTCATGCATGTGGGTAAGGCAGCAAGCCATGTTGAAGCCCGATAACTACACGGAATCATGCATGATAAATGAGGCAGATGGATGGCTCTATCACAGAATACGTATGTGTATATGGAAACAGTGGAAAAAACCGAGGACGAAATATAAGAATCTAGTCAAGCTGGGAATTCCAGAACACTATGCGGCAACAATAGCAAACAGTCGCAGAAAGTATTGGTATATCAGCAATAACAAAGCTGTGATTTGGGCGCTGAATAAAGAAAGACTGATAAACAGTGGCTTTTACGATTTAGCCACAGCCTATCAGTCTGTGCACGTCAACTATTGAAACCGCCGTGTACCGAACGGTACGCACGGTGGTGTGAGAGGACGGCGGTTAGTCACCGCCTCCTACTCGATTATGGAGAAAATACGTCATTTGTTATGAAGTCAAAGTGAAAGGAGCACAGCAATGGATGAATCAAAGAAAAAAGATAGATATGAGGATGCAAAAAAGTTTGTAAGATATTCAGATGGTGCAAAGATGTACAGTATGGGAATGACAAAATTTCAAGAAGTGGCTAAGGATGCCAAGGCTTGCAAGTTATGGGATGCAGGAGAAAAGGGACTTACATTATCTGCTTTTGAATGGGAGAAGGATAGAAAAACGCTGATATATGGGCAGGTAGACTATATGTATGGAGAAGCACTTTATAAGCCTGAAATGAAAGAAGGAAATCCTATAAGGTTATATAGTTTGGATGAAATCACGGAGATATTCTGTAAATTAGGACTTCGTATTTGTAACAGCTTTGCTGATTTCAGTGGAAAGCCGAGTTCTGATAATGATATTCAATTGATGGTTTATTCCATACGGGAATAAATCTTCATCAAATCTTTATTTTCTTCTGTTAGGTTATATTTCAGTAAGAAATGAAATATAGAAGGAAGGATAGTAAAGATGGAAATGATGTTACAGACACAAAATCTATGTAAATATTTTAGAAAACAGAAAGCGGTAAATAATGTTTCACTTAATATCGAAAAGGGACAGATTTATGGACTGCTTGGACCGAATGGCGCTGGTAAATCTACCACATTGAAAATGCTGACCGGTATGATGAAACCAACTGCAGGAAAGATTTACTTTGATGGAAAACTTTTGGATAGGAAAGATTTATCAAAAATAGGAGCGTTAATTGAAAATCCGCCTATTTATGAAAATCTTTCCGCCAGAGAGAATTTGAAGGTAAGACAATTATTGCTTGGTACAGATGAAAACAGAATTGATGAGGTCTTGCAGATTGTATCACTTACAAACACCGGAAAGAAGAAAGCAGGACAGTTTTCTTTGGGGATGAAGCAAAGACTAGGCATTGCAATGGCATTGCTTGGAGAACCGGAACTTTTGATATTGGATGAACCTACGAATGGATTAGATCCAATAGGCATCGAGGAATTACGAGAGCTGATCCGGTCTTTTCCGGAACAGGGAATCACTGTAATTCTCTCCAGTCATATTCTCTCAGAGGTACAGTTACTTGCAGATAAAGTCGGGATTATTTCAGGTGGAATCTTAGGATACGAAGGAGCATTAAAGCAGGGAGATAATCTTGAAGATTTGTTTATGAATGTGGTAAGAAAAAACCAGAAAGCAGGTGAAATCCATGGTTAATATTATAAAAGCAGAACATCAAAAAGCCAAAAGAACCATGCGAAAAAAGTTTATCTGGGGATTTCCTCTTCTTACATTTGTCATGGCATTTATATTTACTCTTGGGATGACAAATGCTTATGCAGAAAGTGTTTGGAACTGGTGGTATACACTTTTGCTGCCGGGGATGATTGCTCTATTTTGTTATCTTTCTGTGGCGCAGGAGAAAAAGATAAAATACTATCATTTAATGACTATTCCCACAGACAGAAGAAAATTGTTGCTGGGGAAAATTATTTATATTGGGTACATGATTTTGTTTTCTAATGTGATTGTGTTTGCAGGAGCAACGCTTGGAGGCTTTCTTCTAACGACACATG
>OJQN01000589.1_pt1 | contig 13099 bp, 5 predicted proteins | sample 1598881 | NCBI WGS metagenome assembly OJQN01 (sample SAMN03922512, study PRJEB24848) | human gut metagenome | isolation source: stool sample | host: Homo sapiens | place: Germany | collected 2010-02
ATCTGATACGAAGTAGGATTCGTTTTCCAGTCGGCATCTTCTCCATCAGCATAAATCACGGCATGGTATTTTTTATCTTTCTCCAGGAAATCCAATGGAATGGTGAGTGTACGCGACTCTTCATTCGTGGTGGCTCCCAGGAAATATTTATCTTTCGCTTTCCGCACCACAGCTACAAACTCTCCCGGTTCGCCCTGCAAGGCTTCGGACCAGTCACAGTCCGCATCAAAATCCCGGAAGAACTGGAAGGCAGGATGCCCTTCATAGTTCTCAATCATATCCGAAGCCATCTGCAACGGAGAATAAATGACAACCCAATTGGCTATCTGCTTTGCCAAGGTGGTATTCACACGGCTGTTTCCTTTATCCAAGTCATTCCACTTCTTGCGGCGTGGGGAATTGCGTGTCTTTTCATAAAGAATATCAAAAGTACCCGGTGTATAATCCATCGGACCGCCCAGCAAGCGGGTAAACGGCAATAACTCATGATGCTCGGGGGGATTACCTTCACTCCATCCGTTCCACTCCATGCCGCGGGCGCCTTCGCGCGTCATCATATTGGGGTAAGTACGACGAATTCCTGTATCTTTGATAGGTTCGTGGGCATTAACGGTTGTATGATAACCGGCGGCAGTCTGCACCACCTTGCGGTAATGGCGTACATTGAACTGTCCATGATGGCTGTGACCGCCCGGCAGTCCTCCGGCATAACCGGTCTTCACGCTGTGCACTCCCAGGTCTGCATACCATTTGTAAGCATTGTCCAGCTGGCGTTCGTAATTAAAGATATTGCCACCCGTTTCGTGGTGACCGATTATTTCAATCCCTTTCTCCTTGGCATAACGTGCCACCTCTGCCATATCGAAATCGGCATAAGGCTTGGTATAGTCAAAAGTCTGCATACCGCCCCAACTTTCCCAGCCTTCATTCCAGCCCTCGAACATCACCGCTTCTATGTTATTGGCAGCAGCAAAATCTATATATCGTTTGGCATTAGCGGTGGTAGCGCCGTGGCGTTCATCCATCGTCCACGTTTCAACCCCCAGATGCATTCCCCACCAGATACCTACGTATTTCATAGGACGTATCCAGCTCAAATCACCCTCCAGCGCACAAGGTTCATTCAGATTCAGTATCAGGCCGGAGTTTATCAGACCTACCGCTTTGGGAGCTATCTGGATACTGCGCCACGGAGTAACGAAAGTTCCTCCGGCAAAACGGGCTTTTACCCCATCGGGCCAGGAGGCCAGTTCCGATTTGAAGTGACAACCTTCGGTATGCTTCAAAGTCATTTCGGGGAAATCGGTCAAAGCCGCTTCGTGAATACTGGCATATACCCCGTTATCTGTTTTGAAAGTCATCGGGGTGTTGGCATTATCCACCTTGCTGACGGGCAGGGTACGATACAGCAACTCGTAGGTTTCAAAACTGGCGGGAATAGACCATGACTTGCCATCCTGCGCCAGATTGAATGAAGTGAGCTCGTCCATCACGAACACACTGTCCACTTGGGGTACTTGATATTCATAACGAAAGCCCAGACCGTCGTCGAACACGCGGAAACGGAGGGTCAGCCGTGTATTCGCCGGATCTTTCAAGCGCACAGCCATCTCGTTATAATGGTTCCGGATAGATTTATTCTCCCCCCAAGGCTGGGTCCAGGTTTCATCCTTTGTGGTAAACTCAGTATTTTCTATCTGAAAATCTTTGGAGAGATTGAGCCCGTCACGGCCTTCAAAGCCCATAACAGAAGGAGTGATGAACGGTTTTCCTCCTACAGAAACTCCATAGGTCATCGCTCCTGCCTCATTCAGGTTGAATACTAATTTTATATTGCCATCCGGCGATGTTAATTCCGTGGGACGGGAACATCCGCAAAACACAACTAACAAAAATAATACATAGTAACTGTATGTCTTCATACTATTAAATTGGATTAATGATACAAATATAGAACAATTAAGTAAGGTATCACACTTATCGAAGGAGGAAAATTATTTTAAATGGGAGAAGATTACATATAATGAGAAGTATCAACAGAATAAAATAACAAACGCCGATAAAGCCCTTTTAAAGACTCTACCGGCGTAAGTTCACCTATTTAAAAAATCAGAATTCCAAGTCAGCCAACTGAGGATTATGGTCGGAAAGTAAAGCTTCCGGTACTTCAGCCGGTATTTCACAACTCTTCACCAGAACTTGCGGAGTGACAAAGATGAAATCAATCTTTTCACAATCCTCGGCCGGGATACGGGCAAAATCATGAAAAGTATAATCAACGCCGGTCACACGGGCAGCCGTCTTATAAGCATCCTTCATCACAAACTCGTTGGTGGTGATTGTTTCGTATGCATCGCTCGCATCGGTCACATTAAAGTCGCCCGTAACCACTGCGGGACGTTCGCCTACGATCTCTTTTATCTTACGGATAATGAGCAATGCGCTTTGACGGCGGGCCTCTTCACCCACATGGTCAAAATGAGTATTGACAGCCATGAATATCTTTCCGGTAGCCTTGTCCTTAAATTTTGCCCAAGTGGCGATACGGACACAAACCGCATCCCATCCCATCATTCCTACGCTATCGGGATTTTCGGCCAACCAGAAAGTATTGGAGTCCAACACCTCATATTTGTCCTTACGATAGAAAAGCGGCGCATATTCACCTGCTGTCTTCCCGTCATCACGTCCCACACCGATACCATCGTATTCGGGCAAGCCTGCGCGAAGATCCTGAAACTGGTTATGCAAGACTTCCTGCATACCGACAATATCCAGCTCATGGTCCTTAATAAACTGGCACACACGGTCTTTCCGATATTGCCAATTGTTCAAACTGTCCTGCGGATTGTCGTAACGGATATTGAAAGTAGCCCAACGAACGTCGGTCTTCTTCTCTTCCGCACAGCCGCCCAATAACAGGACGGCTGCCAATAAAAATAGAATTTGCTTCATTTTGTTTCTTTTTATGTTCCCTAGGATACAAAGATAGCAATTTCTAGCGGAAATTATTCGGAGTATGCCACTGACCTCTATCATTCATCGTATCGGCCACATCCCACCATACACGGCTACCCTGGTTCACATTGCCCGGTTTATTGGGGTTACGGGACTCGCTGTTAGGATAGTTGATGCGTTTGATAAGCTTGCCGGACGCCACTTCTCCATTGGAATTGTTTCCATTGACCGGAGCCAGCAGATAACGCGGATAGTCGGTACGGCGCACTTCCGCCCATCCTTCATTTCCATTCGGGAAAACGGCAATCCACTTCTGAGTAATAATCTGTTCCAACTGTTCTTCCTTGCTACCACCGGTAAATGCTTTTACGCCATCCAGATGACTGATGTATTCATTGGCCTTGTCCGCATCAATTTCATAATAATCCATAGATGCCTTGATACCTTTCAAATAAAGGGCTTCGGCTGTTTCATCCACCAATGACGGCCAGCGCAATGCCGCTTCCGCTTTCAGGAACAAGCTTTCAGCATAACCCATCCAGACAATTTCACGAGCCAGATTCCACCAATAATCCTTGTTCATGGCATCAGATGACAGAATACAGCGGTTGGCAGAATATCTGTTCAGATAAGAACCGCCTACATTGGTTTCTCCATTCATCACTCCGTTGAAATCTCTCTTCAGATTCTCTGTAGGAAGCGGACTGGTAGTCAACGAATCAAACGGAGTAGGACGGAACCATAAAACTTCACAACGAGGGTCGAGATAACAGTTCTCAGAACTCTCATTGAAAGTAACGGCATCGGCTGCCGCACCTTCTTTCAAAGCCTGATTCTTATAAGCCCGTTCCATTTCTTTCGACAATACAGCATTGCCGGTCCAACTGAACAACAACGCGTAGATATTTTCATTACCGCCGGCGATATACTGACGTTTCGGAGTCTGCTTCATATTGTCATCCTGACTTTGCATCAAACCGGCAGGGTCTGTCAAAGCCGCCTTTGCCTGAGTCTGGGCCAAAGCCGGGTCTACATTGGATACACGCAAAGCAAGGCGCAAACGCAGTGTATTGGCAAAACGACGCCATTTGTCCACATCACCCCCATAACATTTGTCATTGTCACCTAAATCATACTGACTGACAGCAGGAAGATTTTCCTGATGCAACTCTGTTATTGCCTGATCCAACAGCTGGAAAAGGATATTATAAACTTCCTTTTGAGGTGTATAGGTCACATTTTCTTCCGGTGGCATGGCTCCCTTCACATAGTAGGCTACAGGAATATCTCCGTAAGTGTCCGTCTGCATGGACAACAAGAAAGCATAATAAATACGGGTGATATAGAATGCCGTATGGTAATAATCCTTATTGCAGAAATAGAATGTCTTGACCAACTGGCTGTATTCCGAAGTGCTGCGGTCATCATAGAAATGCTTCCAGCGGCTGGCCGACCATCCATCCGTATAAGAATAGGTAGGCGCCTGATTCACAAAGCCGCTGACATTGTTTCCCCAATAACCGGCATAGATATCATGAGTCAGATTGGTTGTTGTCTGATAATCATTGTAAGGACCTTCGTAGGTGAAATTGGCAAAAATACTTCCGATAGCACCTTCCATCCCTTTCAAACTTGCCATGGCATGTTCCGTCAAAGTATAATCAATATCTATACCGTCGGCCGATACATTCTCCACAGTCGGGTCGTAAATCGGTGCGTAAGGATTTGTATTCAATTCCTCAAAATCATGGCATCCGGCCAAAGCCAGCAACGAACATAAGGCTACGGATTTATATAATTTGATTTTCATAATCAGTTTTTCCTTTTAATTAATTAGAAACCTAAGTTGATAGAAATACCGAAAGTACGTGTAAACGGCAACGATGCATAGTCAATGGCTTGTGAGAACATCGTAGTGTCATAGCCACCTTCGGGGCTTGTACCCGGTGTGTGCTTCATCAGATAGCACAAGTTACGTGCAACAAATGAAACATTCAGCGAGTTGACAGGAGTCTTCTTCAGCATAGATGAGGGGAATGAATAGCCGATTGACAATTCTTTCAGCTTAATGAAAGAAGCATCGTAGATGAAATCCTCAGCCTGCAATGCACCATAGTATTCTGAAGCGGACACCTGTTTTGTATTCACCTCGCCTGACTCTGTCACACCGGGGAATACCATCATATAGTTGTTTTCCTCACCACGGTTCAAGGTACGTTTAGCCAAACCGTTTCCGGTAGCCAGCATCTCGGAATAAGAGAAGATATCACCACCGAATTTCATATCAAACAGTGCGGACAGTGTAATCCCCTTATAAGTAAAGGTAGGAGATACAGACATGGTCAGCTTTGGCTGGATATTACCGATAGGTTTGTTCACATATTCGGACTCATTGGTCACAGTCATGGGCAACCCATTTTCATTTACGATAATATCACCGTTTTCATTGCGCTTATAAAGCGATGTAGCATAAATCTCGCCTAATTTGTGTCCGGCGCGTGTACCTACTTTTACAGGGAAGTTTCCGTCACCGTTAAAGAACATATAGTTCACATTTTCTTCCGGAGCCAGTTCTTTCACCTTCGATACGTTGTGAGCCATATTCACATTCAAGTCAAAAGCAAAATCCTTTGTTTCTACCAGAGTGGAATACAACATCAGTTCCACGCCTTGATTGGTTACCATACCTGCATTTACCCATTGTCCTCCACTCCAGGGAGCTGCTGCGGGTACTTTCATAATCTGGTTCTTTGTCTTGCTGTAATAATAAGTAAAATCAAATCCCAGGCGATTGTTCAAGAACTTCATATCCAGACCCGCTTCGTAAGAAGTCGCGATTTCAGGCTTCAACTGGTCGTTCATCTTCACATTGTCTTTGGTCGGGGTCAATACACCATTATCGAATTTGAAAGAGTAGGTATTGTATAACTGATAAGGGCTTGTATCCTTACCTACCTGTGCGGCAGACAGACGTGCCTTGGCAAATGTCACCCAGCTTGGCAACGGTTTGTCGATAGAGCGCAAGAAGTCCGACACTACGAAACTGAGGTTGGCAGACGGATAGAAGAAAGAATTGTTACCTGACGGAAGAGTGGATGACCAGTCGTTACGGGCTGTCAAATCCAAAGACAGATATTCCTTCCACGCCATCTGTACAGAGCCGAACACCGAGTTCATGGCACGCTTGTAGCCATCCTCACTACCGGTTCTCAACAAATTGGCCGCATTCAGCATCCAGTTACCTTTGTCCACCATATTACCTACGCCCACGCCCAAAGTTTCCGAACGCTGGTACATAAAGTTACCACCGACATTGAAGCCCAGACGGAAGTTATCAGTCAACTGACGGTCACCCATCAAAATGACTTCAGCATTTGACTCGAAGAAGTTTTCTTCACTACGGTCCATTGAATCATTCGTAATCATGGAAGTATTGGCTTCTCCATTGATACCATCCCCCGCATTGGTGCTTTGCACTCTGGTGCGGTAGTAGTCAAAAGCGTATTTGGCAGATAGATGCAGCCAATCAGTGAAATTGATTTTCATGCTATAATATCCGAAAGCACGCCAACGTTCATCCGAATTCTGACGCTGATGCAATACATAATAAGGATTACGGATACTGGCAGTAGGCCCTGTCCAATTCACATGCGCATGAGTTTCATCAGAATATTGTTTCAAGTCATCCAGACGGACGTTGTTAGGGATTCTCATCAACTGGGAAATAGCACCGTAATCTCCATACAGTGGACGGTTATCGGCTTTTGTACGTGAAAGAGAAATTTTTCCGTCCATAGACACCCATTTGTTCAATTCCGTTCCTGCATTCAGATCGGCATTCACACGGCTCAAACTTTCAGTGGGGAATACACCGTCATTGTCGGAGTATCCGAAAGAAGTACGAAAATGTGATTTCTCTGTACCGTTGCTGATAGATACGTTATGCGTATGCGAGAAACCGGTATCAAAATAATCTTTCAACTTATCCCCATAGTTAGAGTAAGCGTAAGTTTCTCCGTTCCAAGCCTCTTTCATGCTTCCATCCAATACCGGACCCCAGCTTCCGCTATCCGTTTTGTCATACACCGCAGTCTTGGCATCTTTTGTATCAATATGTCCTTGTCCGTAACGGCGTTGCATATCCAATGTCTCGCCGATAGCTGTCCAAGTAAAATTACCACTATAACGGATTCCGAAGCCATCCTTCTTACTACCTTTCTTTGTCGTAATCAAGATAACGCCATTACCTGCACGTGAACCGTAAAGAGCAGCCGCATTCGGACCCTTCAAAACAGAAATACTCTCGATATCATCCGGATTAATGTCCATGGAAGCGCTACCACGGTCTACACCATCATAGCGGGATGCGCTTGAAGTGCTAGTGTCGCTGAAAGGAACGCCATCCACAATCCACAACGGCTGGTTATTGTCTGTCAGAGAAGAGTTTCCACGGATGGTAATCTTCGTAGAGCCGCCCAGACCGGTAGCCGAGGTATTCATCTGAAGGCCTGCCACCTTGCCCTGCAAGGCACTGGTTACCGAGGGGTCACCTGTCTTGTTCAGTTCATCGCTCTTCAGTTCCTGAACCGCATAACCCAACATTTTCTTCTCACGTTTGATCCCCAAAGCGGTTACCACCACTTCGCCAATCTGCTGTGTATCTTCCTGCATGGTTACATTCAGTACATTCTTGCCATCGGGCTTCAATGTTTCCGAACGGTAACCAATGTATGAGAACACAATCTCACCATTTCCGGGAACGGACAAAGAATAGTTACCTTCAAAGTCTGTAATCGTACCGGCTGTGGGATTTCCTTTCACTTGTACGTTTACACCAATCAAGGCTTCGCCTGTCGCATCAACCACTGTTCCGGTCACTGTATGTTCCTGTCCTGTCTGTTGAGGTGTCTGAGGCTCTCCGGATGCTGAAAGATAGACAATGTTATCCTCTATCTTATACGTAATTCCTTTGCCTTGCAAAGCCGCATCAAGTACAGACTGTAATGAACCGTTCTTCACATCAATGGCATTCACCGGCATTTCAGCCAGCTTGTCATCATAGAAAAACTGATAGTTAGACTGTGATTTAATGTTCTTGATCACTGCTCCAAGCGTTGTCTTGGGAGTTGAAAGAACGATTTGCGCGCGGGTCCATTGTATGGGTGCAGCCACAAACAAAAGAATCAAAAGCGCCCTGAGTAATTTGGGCTTTCTCATTAATTGATTGCCTTTCATAATTTATAAATTCGTTAACACTGACTTGTTTTTCTCCAGTGAAGGGGTTCTCATTCCCCTTTCGAGAATAAAAACAGGCAGCTAAAAGAAAACACTTACTCAATCTTGTTCTTTTTTCTAAATTTTCCAGAAAAAAGCAGAGGAAAGGCAAAAGTAGTAATATCATCGGACTTTGACGTATAGAAGAAATACTTAAAAAGAAAAAGGGGATGTACTCTTGCAATGCTGCCAAAAGAGAACATCCCCCTCCAACCTCTCTTTATAAGAGAGAAGTGCATGGTGAAACTTTTATTTTACTTTTTCGTCTTTTGAAAATGAATAAGGCAAATCACTTTCTTGTGTTCCACGCTGCATATTCGGACGGTCGGTCATCTTGAAGTCAATAGTACCGCCTTGTAACAATTCGTTATGCTTCAAATAATTCTTGGTATAAACAGTACCGTTTACACGCATTTCATCTACATATCGGTTGGTATCGCTGTTATCCGATGCGGTTATTACCAAGTTCTTTCCGTTTTCAAAATGAAGTGTCGCCTTCTTGAACAACGGAGCACCCAGAATATACTCATCCGTACCGGGACATACCGGATAGAACCCTAATGCGGAGAATACATACCATGCCGAAGTCTGACCATTGTCTTCATCACCGCAATATCCGTCCGGACCGGCTGTATACATACGGTTCATCACCTCACGCAACCAATATTGCGCTTTCCAAGGCTGGCCTGCATAGTCATACAGATAAATCATGTGCTGGATGGGCTGGTTTCCATGTGCATAGTTACCCATGTTCATGACTGTCATTTCACGAATCTCATGAATTACCTGTCCGTAATAGCTATCATCAAAGATGGGGGGAACCGAAAAGACAGAATCAAGCATGGTAACGAACATTTCCTTACCTCCCATCAAATCAATCAATCCCTGAGGGTCATGGAATACAGACCAGGAATAATGCCAGCTGTTTCCTTCCGTAAAGTCACCTCCCCATTTCAACGGCGAGAATTCAGGAGCGAACTTGCCGTCCTTCTGCTTGCCACGCATCAATTTACTTTCCGAATCAAACAGGTTCTTATAGTTCATGGCACGTTTGGCAAAAAGTGCGATTTCCTTCTTCGGACGCTTCAACTCTTTCGCCAGCTGATAAATACACCAGTCATCGTATGCATATTCCAATGTACGGGCTGCATTCTCATGAATCTTCACATCACAAGGCACATAGCCCAGCTTGTTATAATATTCATATCCCAGACGTCCGGTAGAAGAAACTTCAGGATGTACGGCTTCCGTTCCATGAATCAGTCCTTTGTATAATGTTTCCACATCTTCCACACGTACTCCTTTCAGATAAGCATCGACCAAGATAGAAGCTGAATTATTGCCGACCATGCAACCACGATGACCGGGGCTGGCCCATTCGGGGAAGAAACCGCTTTCCTTATAAGTATTAACCAAACCTTCCTGTATCTCCTTATTTACCGAAGGATACATCAGGTTCAAGAAAGGGAACAAGCAACGGAATGTATCCCAGAAACCTGTATCCGTATACATATATCCCTGCAGCGTTTCGCCATTGTAAGGACTGTAATGAACAGGTTGTCCGTTGGCATCCAGTTCATAGAATTTACGCGGAAACAACAAGGAACGGTACAAGCAGGAATAGAAAGTGCGGTATTGATCCAATGTTCCACCTTCCACCTCTACTTTACCTAAGGCCTCATTCCAAGCCTCTTTACCTTTCTGTACCAATACTTCAAAACTGTCACCACCCAATTCCTTCAGGTTCCGAATTGCTTGTTCAGGACTGATGAATGAAGAGGCCACACGGGCATGAACTACTTCACCTTTCTTTGTCTTGAAACCGATAACGGCTCCGGTATGGAAATCAGTCTGCTCCAGTTTACCTTCTTTCAAGGTTACAGGAACACTGCCATCCGGTTTTTCAGGCTGTACATCATTAGAGAACGTAGCCTCATAAGTAAACGGCTTATCAAACTCAATAACGAAATAATTCTTAAAGTTGGCAGGAACACCACCACTGTTACGGGTAGTATAGCCCACGATTTTGTTTTCTCCGGGAATCACCTTGACAGACGAACCACGATCAAAAGCATCCACCACTACATATGAATCATTCTCAGGAAAAGTGAAACGGAACATTACGGCACGCTCCGTAGGAACCATTTCGGTTACGACATCATGTTCTGCCAAATAAACCTTATAATAATAAGGTTTTGCAATTTCAGCTTTATGAGAGAACCAGCTTGCACGCTTGTCCTCTTCAAATTCCGGTTTTCCTGTTACGGGCATGATGGAAAATTGACCATAGTCATTAATCCACGGACTGGGCTGATGGGTTTGTTTGAAACCACGGATTTTATTAGCCGTATAAACATACTGCCATCCGTCCCCCATCTTTCCTGTCTGGGGAGTCCAGAAATTCATACCCCACGGGCGGGATATGGCAGGATAAGTATTTCCTGTAGAGAGTTCAAAGGAAGACTGTGTACCTACCAACGGACTCACATAGTCTGCATAATCCTTTGCCTGTACAAACAGCGTGACACACAGCGCTACAACTGATAGAAATAGTTTTTTCATGATATTGCTATTTGGGTTAAGTTATACTTTTAATTCTTCACCTGTTTTCCCCATTCCGTCGGTACGGGACTCATGGTAATCTCCATCGTTCCTCCACGTACCAGATCATCATGGGTAAAGAAAGGAACATCCAGCGGTTTTCCGTTCAACAAAACCGACTCAATATACTTATTGGTCTTCGAATTATTGTGGGTACGGATAACGAAAGTCTTGCGGTCGGGTAAATTAATCGTCACCTCCTCAAACAACGGACGTCCGATAGAATAAACCGGCTTACCGGGACATACCTGATAGAAGCCCATGGAATTCAAAATATACCAGGCAGACATCTGACCGCAATCTTCATTACCCGACAAGCCGTCAGGAGCATTGAAATACTGGTTATACAGCACACTGTCAACCAATTCCTGAGTACGCCATGGACGGTTTACATAGTTATACATATGAGTAATGTGATGACTAGGCTCATTGCCATGCGCATACTGGCCTATCAGTCCTGTGATATCAGCAGAGGTAGCCTCCCCTTCCAACTGGGAAGAAACCGTAAACAAGGAGTCCAGCTTTCCTACGAAAGCATCCTCCCCACCCATCAAATTCACCAGTCCCGGGATATCATGCGGAACAAACCAAGTCCATTGCCATGCAGTACCCTCGCAATAATCATCATTACGGTGATTGGAAGAACGGGGATTGAACGGAGTACGCCATTCACCTTTACTATCCAATCCACGCATGAAACGGGTGGCAGGATCAAAATAAAATTCGTAAGCATCTGCAAAACGGGCATACTTCTCCTTGGTTTCAGTATCTCCCAAGCTGTCTGCCAGCACGGAGATACACCAGTCATCATACGCATACTCCAATGCTTTCGCCACCGATTCATTCTCACGGTCACATGGAATATAGCCAAGAGTATTCTTATAATAACGTGCTTTGGGCATAACATATGGAATCAGCCAATCGGGAGCTACAATACCGGTAGTGTCATATTCCGCTGCACGCAGACATGCCTTGTAAGCTTCCTGCACATCAAAATCGCGGTATCCCTTCACATAAGAATCGGTTACCAACGAAGCCGCATGATATCCCACCATAGTCCCGGTATAATTGGACACACAGTCCCATTTCGGAAAGATACCACCTTCCTGATGCTTCTTTATTAATGAACGGATAAACTCCGTATTCAACTGAGGATCGACAATAGTCAGTAACGGATGTAACGCACGGAAAGTATCCCACAAAGAGAAAATGGTATAAACCGGATGTTTCATGTCGGTGGTATGCACTTTCAAATCCATTCCCAAGTAACGCCCGTCTACATCTGTAAACAGATTGGGACTTAGGAAAGCATGATACATAGCCGTATAGAAAATGGCACGCTGGTCTTCATCATTGGTTTTGACTGCAATCTTTGACAAGCATTCATTCCATTTCTTCTTAGCATCGGCACGCACTCCATCAAAATTCCAACCGGGCATCTCAGCCTGGAGGTTCTTATAAGCACCTTCCGCATCAACAGAAGAGATAGAGAACTTAGCCAGCACTTGTTCATCTTTCGCCGTTTCAAAATGCAAAAGCATTTTACATACAGGAATCTGTTTGTCATTTTCCTGAACAGTATCCGTGTACAAGGTATACGTAAAGGGTTTGGAAAATACGGCATAAAAATAAAGATCCTGCCGGTATGCCCAATAGGCACTGCGTTTGCGCCCCCGCAACACAGTATCATTCACTGCCTCCACTTCCATTACCTGATTGATTTGTTGCTGAATATTATAGTCCATATCCAAGATAAATCCAGACTCCTTACTTTCCGGAAAAGTATACCGATGCATTGCCGCACGCTCTGTCGAAGTCAGTTCGGCTTTTACCCCGTATGTATCCAGAAAAACAGAATAATATCCCGGTTCGGCATATTCCTTTTCATGAGAAAAAGCCGATGCGAAAGGACGCTTCTGGCTTTCTGTTCCCAAGAAATCAGTACGCTGCACACCTACAGTCGGCATCAACAGGAAATCTCCGAAATCCGCACACCCTGTACCACTAAGACGTGTATGGGCAAAACCATTGATCGTAGTATCTTCATAATAATATCCGGAACAGGAATCCCAACCGTCAATACGAGTATCCGGCCCCGGCTGTATCATGCCATGAGGAACCATAGCACCCGGATGAGTATGCCCATGGCCTCCTGTACCAATAAAAGGATTGACATAATGGGTGTAATCATTCATTTCATTGCCCTCAGAATCACATGCAGTGAAACACAATAACCCTAGAAGACAGCCGCTTAAGAGCATGTTGA
>OJQN01000598.1_pt1 | contig 12969 bp, 9 predicted proteins | sample 1598881 | NCBI WGS metagenome assembly OJQN01 (sample SAMN03922512, study PRJEB24848) | human gut metagenome | isolation source: stool sample | host: Homo sapiens | place: Germany | collected 2010-02
ACAGGCAAACCAATGCCGGGGCAGAGTCGTTCAATGCCAAAGTAAAGGCTTTCAGGAGCCAGTTCAGGGGAGTAGCTGACATTCCATTCTTCTTGTTTAGACTGTCCAAATTGTGTGCATAGTACTGAAAACGGGAGCAAGGATTGCAACCGGCTTTTCGGACTGACCCGTTTAATCCATATTGATAAACAAAGCCAAGCATACAGGCCAGCTTCAATTTAAGGTTTAATTAACGACAGAATGCCAATGGAAGAATAAAACCTGACTTGAAGACACTGGCAATGCTCCTTCCACCGCCCGGTATGAACAATCCACCGAGGCCGCGGCACACGGTTAAGCACACTGCCACGTCGCCATCATTATAAATAACATCCGCCGCCCAATAAAGAAACTTGCAACAAAACATAACAAAGAAAACATAAAAAGCACCTGGGACTTGGGATAACGATATATAAAAAGGTGGAAGCCATGCTAAACTTCCACCTATCTTAGAATGTCGGGGCGACAGGATTCGAACCTGCGGCCGCCTGGTCCCAAACCAGGAGCGCTACCGGGCTGCGCTACACCCCGAACACCTTAATTACTAAAACAATGCATTTGCTTTTGCGAGTGCAAAGGTATATATATTTTCTTTAATACGCAAATTATCGGGTAATTTATTTTATTATATTTTGTTCCCTAAAGATTTTAGCCAAAGCCTGGACGCCGCGTTCAACCTGTTCTTCCGTATGCGTAGCCATCAAGGCAAACCTCACCAGCGTATCTTGCGGTGCGCAAGCCGGCGGAATGACAGGATTGATGAACACGCCGGCGTCGAATGCCAGCTTAGTAACAAGGAAAGTCTTGTCTACATCGTGCACATACAAAGGAATGATAGGACTCTCTGTGTCACCTATTTCAAAGCCTTCCTCGCGGAAACGGCGCAGAGCGTAATTAGTGACCTTCCACAATGCCTCAATCCTCTCGGGCTCCTGCTTGAGTATGTGCAAGGCTTCGAGGGCGGCGGCAGTTGCAGCCGGCGTATTGGACGCGCTGAATATATAAGTACGGCAAGTATGCCTGAGGAAGTTTATCGTGTCACTGTCAGAGGCGATGAAGCCCCCGATGCTTGCAAGCGACTTGGAGAAAGTGCCCATAATGAGGTCAACCTCATCGGTAAGCCCGAAATAATCGCACACTCCCCTACCCTCTTTGCCAAACACGCCAAGGCCATGAGCCTCGTCAACCATCACCGAACAGTTGTACTTATGCTTAAGCTCAACAATCTCAGGCAATTTGCAAAGGTCGCCTTCCATTGAGAACACGCCGTCAACAACAATCAGCTTCACAGCCTCGTATGGCAAGGTCTTGAGCAGATTCTCAAGATCTTCCATGTCATTATGCTTATAATGCAGCTGCTTGGCAAACGACAAGCGACGGCCATCTACAATGCTCGCATGGTCACGATCGTCACATATTATATAATCTCCACGGCCTACTACAGCAGGAATGACACCGGCATTGACAGAGAAACCGGTCGACAGGCACAGGCAGTCATCTTTGCCCTCAAACTCGGCCAGCTCCTTTTCCAGCTGTATGTGCAAATCGAGGGTGCCATTGAGGAAACGGCTTCCCGCACACCCTGAGCCATACTTGTCGAGCGCATCCTTGGCTGCGTCGATTATTCGCTGGTCGCCGGTAAGGCCTGTATAAGCATTTGAGCCGAACATAAGAACCTTATGCCCTTCCATCTCAACTTCCGTGCCCTGCTTGCTGGTTATTGCGCGGAAATAAGGATACACGCCTGCCGCCATAAACTTCTGGGGCTCACGATAATTCTTGTACCTTTCTTGTAATTGTCCCATCTTTGGTTATGAATTCTTTCTTTTTTACACAGGCTGCAAAATTACATATTTTTTATCAATGAATGCCTGTTTTGAGTAAAAAAAACCAGTATTTAGTGATTTTTTATACCGCAAAGCAGTATTATTACAAGGTAAATATGTAACTTTGCATAGAGATGGTTCAGAAGAAAGAGATAGTATTCATAGTCAACCCGCGCTCAGGAACGCACGGAAAGAATGAGATTCCACGCATAATAGGGGAGTCCATTGACAAGGGCGCGTTCAACAGCCAAGTCATATTCACAGAATACGCCGGCCACGCGGCCGAGATTGCCAGCCGTTGCGTGGCGGAGAAGACCGACATAGCAGTGGCCGTAGGCGGAGACGGCACTGTGAACGAGGTGGCCCGCTCACTGGTGCATTCGGACACGGCGCTCGGCATAGTGCCGTGCGGTTCGGGCAACGGCCTGGCCCGCCACCTGAGCATACCCATGGACATAAAGAAAGCCATTGCTATAATAAACAGGTGCAACATCGAGGCGCTTGATTACGGTGTGATAAACAGCATGCCCTTTTTCTGCACATGCGGCATGGGGTTTGACGCATTCATAAGCCAGAAATTTGCTGAGGCAGGCAAGCGGGGCCCGATAACATACATGGAGAACGTGCTCAAGGAGGGCTTGAAGTACAAACCCGAAATCTACGAAGTGGAAGACGACACGCAGGCAACGAGGCACAAAGCGTTCCTCATTGCATGTGCCAACGCGTCGCAATACGGCAACAATGCATACATAGCGCCGAAGGCCACCATGACCGACGGGCTGATGGACGTAATCATAATGGAACCGTTTACGGCATTCGACGCTCCGCAAATAAGCATCGACATGTTTAACGGGACGCTCGACAAAAACTCAAAGATAAAGACGTTCAAGGCCAAGCGCATACACATTCACAGAAGCCAACCGGGCGCTATACACTATGACGGCGACCCAATAATGACAGGAACTGACATTGACGTGCACATTGAGGAACGGGGAATAAAAATGATAACCAACCCCGACGCCACCGAAGGCGAGAGGTTGCCAAACGTGATACTCAACGTGTTCTCTGACTTCTTCAACAATCTCAACAACGTAAGGGAAGACCTTGAGAAACAAAGCAAGAGGATACACGCCATCAACAAGGCCTTGCTAAAGAGGCTGACCAGAAACTGACAAGCAACGTATGGACACTACCGACTACAGTGAGATGCTGCCCGTGGTAAACGAACAGGGCGAGGTGACCGGCAAGACAACAAGGAAGGAGGCCCACGGCAAACTCAGGCCCCTACACCCTGTGGTACACCTGCACGTGTTCAACAGCCGGGGCGAACTGTACCTGCAGAAGCGACCGCAATGGAAAGACGTGCAGCCGGGAAAATGGGACACTGCCACCGGCGGGCATGTAGGCTACGGCGAGAGCATCGAGAACGCCTTGGTGCGCGAGGTGGCCGAAGAACTCGGGATAACAGGATTCGCCCCCGTGTTCCTCGGTCGCTACACCTTTGAGAGCAATGTGGAACGCGAACTGGTGCATGTTTTCCGCACACTGTACGACGGCCCGGTAACACCCGACGCCAACGAACTGGACGGCGGGCGCTTCTGGTCGGCCGAAGAGATAGCCGAAGCCATGGGGAAAGGTGTGCTGACCCCAAATTTTGAATCAGAATACAAACGATTTTTCTTATGCAAACAATAATAGTAGCCATCATAATATCGTGCGCCACGGCCTACCTCGGATGGCGCGCTTACACGGCAATCAGGAATGCCGGCGACCCGTGCCACGGTTGCAAGGGATGCGCCCTGCGCGACCAGGCCCGTCGGGCACGAAAAAACAACGGCCGCAAGGCTCCCGGATGCTCGCGCGCCATTGTGGTGCCGGCCAACAACAGGCGCACATTAAAAAATTCATAAACCCATTGTTTGCATGCACACTGCATGCAAACAATGCCAAAGGCCACACGCCACACCGGCCCAATGACCAATGGTTGGGATGTTTGTCATGGCTGCAAGGCTGCAAAGCAGTGGCATGGCAAACATCCGGACGGCATGCGCCGGGCGGCTTTCAAGCGTGCGCACGCCCCCTGCCCCCGGCATCTTCACACTGGTTTGTGCAACCGTGGTGCACAAAGGCCACAACAGCATATTCCGCCCAAAACGTCCGCTTGGCTCCGGGTGCCCGCTCTGACATACATGTAATGACGGCAAGACACCGGCATCACACAGGCGGAAGCATGGCTATCGCCCTGCCCCCAAACTGCCGCCAACGACTCCGGCTAAACCTAAGGACTGCCATAACAACAACACAATTGAACCGCTTTGTGGCTCCGACGGCCTATTGGGGATTGCCGTCAAAAGCGGCACTAACTGTCACTGCTATTTATTCGCCACCACAGAACGGGCCGTTTGGGAACTCAAAACAGGCCGAAACGGCATACCGAACGGCCCATACGGCAACGCCAAACAGCACAAAAGCCCAACCGTCTGGCTGCCAATAGATTACGCGAAGCCTCAACAGCAAAGCACAAGACAGGCAAACAGGCTTGGAAGTATAGTCTTGGCAACAAAAGGAAAACCATGGAAACAACTGTCACGCAACAACACATAGTGGCCGACGGGGCAATGCCGACATGCCGGGACTGACGCGGGCACGCGCCCCGACCAAAGTCGTGCCAACCGGCCCACCACTGCCCCGCCCCACATCAGGCCGCGAAAAATGGCACCATCAGGCCTGAGCAACACGCGCCAATGGCTCAGGCCGCCACCGGTACGGCGGGAAACGTACCACAGCAACGCCACAACAACACGGAATAAAGCGCGGCACGCCTATACATGAAAGCCATTTCTGTCTATGCTGCGGCCACACTGGCAAGCCCAACAAAAGGCATCCCTCGGTGCGGCCGGCATAAACGCCAGGCCACACCGGGGGACGACAAGCCACAAGGGCCATTGGGCTGACGGCCCGAAAAAACCGTCACTGCACAATCTTCTTCATGTTAAGTTCTGAAATCTTCATGTCGGGCGACACCTTAGCCTCTACCTTCAGAGTTGTAAACGCATTGTTGGCCGGGTCGGTGTGCTCCAACTTTTGGTCAACAGAGAACGTGACGCTATAGCCGTAAGCACCGTCGGCCGCCGGAATCTTCTCTATCTTCCAGTCGTTATTCATCCTGAACGACATCCGCGTGATGTCGGCCTGAGAGTGCATGCGCTTCATGTATTCTATCACATCCACCTTGGTGGCATCGGCCTTATGCAGGAAACTGGTCATTATGTTTGCCAGACACGCGGTCACACCGTCTTCATCGTTGGCTGCCAACGCCGTGAAATACCCGGAGAAAAGACTGCTAACGTCTTGCTTGTCCTTGTCGGTAACCTGCTGGGCGTCAAGTTCCTCAAAGCGTTTCTGCGCCTCGTAGACATAGAGCCCCTCAGCGTGGTTCTCCATATAGGCCTTGTATGCCTCGACGGTATTGTCCTCGGTGGCCGCAACCCAGTCGAGAGAGTCAATCTTCAACTTGGCCTCAACCAGGTGAACGCTGTTGGGATGCATCTTGACATAACGCTCTATTGCAGCCTTCGAACCACTGGCAACGGCGTTGTCCCACTCGGTGTCAACCCTCTTCAGGTTGTCGAGCCTGGCCGACACCGAATCGCGGTGTGCGGCGGGGGCGTCGGTATATATGTCGAGGAAGTTGGCCAACACTGCCGGCTCGTCGCTTGCCATGGCGTTTTGGTAAGCCTCTATCTCGTTCTTCTCTTGCGTGTTCTGATAGAAATACATGGCCCCGAACACCACGAGCAGGGCTATGACAAACGCTACGGCCACGATGGTGGTCACCCGTCGGCCCCGTCCATTGGAACCACGCGGCCTGCCGGCGTCTTCACGGCCGTCAGACTCATACTGCGCCACCACCTGCACCACCTCCGAACCATCAGGCTGACTGCCGGCCGGGGCCACGGCGTGGCCGGCAAACTGATGATGGCAAGCCTGACAGCTGTCAGCTTCCTTGAACACAATCTCTCCACACTCCGGGCATTTTTTTATGTTGCCCTCAATCTCAATACCGCAGTTCGGACAGGTCTTTGCGTGGTCGCTGACCTGGTGGCCGCACTCCGGACACTTAATAATTGCCATTACTGATTGAATATTTTTTATGTTATCACTCTTACTATCGCTGTCGGTCAGTGCCTGTAGCGTATTTCCCGCAGCCCGTGCTGCCCCATGAACCGGCTCTTGTCTATATATCCGCTGACACCGACGATGCGCCCCTTGCCCGTATACTGCCACATGGTGATGTCGCGCTCATCGGCAAGCACCGGCTCTTCGTCGGTATACTGGGCAATCATCAGCTGGTAATCGTCAATCTTGCCCACAAGGTGGCGGTTGTAGAAATTGGTGAATGTATACAGCAACGGTTTCTGCTTGTAAGCCTTCTCGACAAGTTCGAGAAACTTGAATAGCGAGTCACAGAACTCATCGGTAGACAGCCCGCTCGTTGTCTCAATGTCTATCATCGGTATGAGGTCTTGCTCCCCCGGCCTGCATTGCACCTTGAAGTTCTCAAGTTGCTGCGCCTGGTCGGTCTTTGGGCGGTAAAAATGGTAGCTTCCAACCTTCAGGCCGTACTGGTGGGCGAGCACAATGTTGCTCTCATATCTCTTGTCTATCCAGTCGCCCCCCTCGGTTGCCTTCAGGTAGACGTATGCCATCTTTGTGTTCTGCCCCACCGTCTCCCAGAACACCTCGCCCTGGTAATGGCTCAAGTCTATGCCGTGGATATGGGCACATGTGTCTTCACATTGCTCAAAGGCATCCTGGGCTCTCGCGCCTAACGACAGCAGCAAAACAACAAACAAAACCAATCTATTCATCAACCGTAAATTTTTAGATGCAAAAGTAGACAAAAAATCCGAGAATGGCCCCGTGAGCAGAATAAAATAAAGCGCTCTAAAGCTAACATTATGAAATATTTGCGAAAACCATCCGCCCCATGAAGCATTGCCGGCACATGCACACAAAAATGCCGCCACCGGCCACCGGCGGGCATGGCGCCCTGAAGCCATGAGGCGCAGCCGCTTTCGGGGCACGCGAAAAAAGAAGGGCGGACGCCCGGCAAGGCCGCGACGGCCCACAGGCATCCACCCCACACAAACCCCAAATATACAGTAGGCACAGCAGGCAGGTCAGTTGCCTGCGAGGTATTCCATCACCTTGCCGCTGAGCAACATTAGCGACACTTCACACATCTTGGTGTCATACTCAGCGGTAAGTATGCTTTCTTCAGACTCGAGAAGGCTGTTCTGGGCCTCACGGAGCTCAAAGCCCGAGAGCTGCCCCTCAGAGAATATGTAATACGACAGGCCATAGTTGGCAACGGCCGTCTCGTGGTTTTCACGCTCTTTCTGCAATATCTGCAAATTGTTTTTGTAAGCCTGCCAGTAATTGTTGAGCGAAGCCTTCAGCGACAGCTTGAGGTTTTCGCGCTCAAGGTTGGCATACTCAATGTCGAGCTGTGCGTTGTTTTTCTGCATTCGGCGTTTTCCGTCGAAGATGTTGAAGCCAACGGTGACGCCGGCACTGAGCCCCCAGTTGTCGCGCTTCTTCGTTGCGGCCAGCTCGTAGCGGTTCATGGTATACCCATAGCCCACATTCAGGTTGACATAGGGGTAGTCGCGCGACATCACTTTCTTGTATTCAGCCTGCACAACAGCCGAATTGTTGTCGGCCAGCAGCAGCGAGGAGTTGGTGGCCAGCGTCGACCTCCACAAGTCTTCGTATTGCAGGTTGGGATTGACGTCGATAAGAGTGTCATGCACATTTATGAAAGCCGTGACGTCATCGTTCGACAACAGTTCGTTGAGATTGATTCTCGAAGTGTTCAATGCCTCGAGTTGCTTCATATACTGTGCGCTGTCGGCATTGAAATACACCTTGGCCTGCAGGTAGTCGGCAAGCGAATACGTTCCGATGCTGTAGCTTATCTGCACGTTGCGGAAACGCTCACGCGACAGCTCCATGTTCTTGCGGAAATTCTCAAGGCGTATTTTCTGCTGAATGAAATTATAGTATTCCGTGATGACAGATGCCACATAGTCCTCGACAGTCATCCGCGTCTCGAGCTCACCCTGCCGCTTCATCAGCTGCAGTTGCTTGTAATTGGTCCATACGCTGAAGCCGTCGAACACAGTCCAGTTTAGGTCTACCCCTACGTCGAGGGTGCCGTCGTAAGCATTTTTTTCAGTCGTGGCAATCCCGGTGGCACGCGATGTTGACCGCGAAGTGTGGAAGTCGCCGCCATACGACGCACTCAGGTCGACGGTGGGCAGCAGCCCTGCGTTTGCAGGGGTGGCGTTGTTGTCGCTCACCTGCTGCCTGTTCTTGACCATGCGTATGGAGAAATTGTTTTCCAATCCCCTTGCTATGCAATCCTGCAATGTTACCGTGGCCTGTTTTGAGCCCTCTTTCTGCTGGGCAACAACCGGCACGGACATACACAACATCAATGCAATTACTATCTTGTTCTTCATTTTTTCTTGTTTTTAGCACTCTGGTTGGTTGAGATGTAGCTATATACAGCCGGCACGACATACATTGTCAGGAATGTAGACACAAGCATTCCGCCCACCACGGCCACACCCATGGCAATGCGCTGGTTGCACCCCTCGCCCGTGGCAAAAGCCAGCGGAACCAGGCCCAACACCGTGGCGGCGCTCGTCATGAGGATTGGCCTCAGTCGCTGCAAGGCCGCCTCACGCACGGCCTGCATCTTGTCTATTCCGCCATGCTGCTTCTGGTTGGCAAACTCAACGATGAGGATGCCGTTCTTGGCCACAAGGCCAATCAGCATGATTATACCTATCTGGCTGAATATGTTCATCGTTATGTCGCCGAAATACATGAATATCAGAGCCCCGGTGATGGCCAACGGCACAGTGAGCATTATGACCATGGGGTCTTTGAAACTTTCAAACTGGGCCGCGAGTATCAGGTAGATGAGCACCAAAGCCAGTATGAAAGCAAACATCAGGCTCGAGGCACTCTCGCGGAAGTCCTTGGAATCTCCGGCCAACGATGTCCTGAATGTGTCGTCGAGCACATCAGCCGCAATCTTGTCCATCTCGTCAAGCCCCTCGCCTATGGTCTTGCCGTCGGCAAGGCCGGCAGAAATGGTTGCCGAGACGAAACGGTTGTAACGGTAGAGCTTAGAGGGTGCAGTGCTGTATTCCAGTTCGATGAGGTTGTCCATCTGTATCATGCGCCCGTCGCTGCTCCTCAGATATATCGACCTTAGGTCGGCAGGCTTGTTACGCTGCTGCCTGTTTATTTCGCCCAATATCTCATACTGCTTGCCGTTCATGTAGAAATAGCCCATGCGCTGGCCGCTCAGGCCGTACTGCAGCGTCTCTGCCAAGTCACGGGTGCTCACGTCCATGACGTTGGCCTTGTCGCGGTTGATGTGTATTCGCGCCTCGGGCTTGCTGAACTTCAAGTCGACATCTGCCATTTGGAAAGTCGGGTTCTCGTATACTTTCTCCATAAACTCGGGCAGCACCTTCTCAAGTTTCTCTATGTTGGTGGCCTGGAGCACATATTGGATAGGCATCTTCGACCTGCGTCCGCCAAAAGACGATTGCTGCTGGACAAACGCCCTGGCCTTGGTCTTTTTCTGAACGGCCTTCGAGAGCTTCTCCGCCACCTCCATCTGCGTATAGTCACGCTCGGCCATGTCTTTGAGCATGACCTGTATGTTGCCGCTACCGTCGGACACACGGGCCACTACGGCTTGCGCGTCGGGCACGATAGAGTCGACCACCTGGTTGATGTCTTCGGTGTAATCACGCAAATACTCGTAAGTAACGCCATCGGCCCCCCTTGTGTTGATGGTTATCATCGAACGGTCTTCCAGCGGGGCCATCTCCGAAGGTATCTTCCCCCACAAGAAGAAAATGAGCCCAATCATAACCGCCATCACCGGAATAACCCACACGCGGTGGCGCAAGACAAAGTCCAACGAGCGCGAGTAGGCGTTGTTCATGCCGTCGAAAAACGGCTCGGTCATGCGGTAAAACGCATTCTTGCGCTTCTGCTGCTTAAGCATCTTGGTGGCCAGCATCGGCGTAAACGTCAGGGCCGCAAAGGCAGAGATGATTATTGAACCAGAGATGACCATGCTGAACTCACGGAACAGTCGCCCCGTAGTGCCCTCCATGAACACTATCGGGAAAAACACGGCCACCAAGGTTATCGTGGTGGACACCACGGCAAAGAATATCTCTTTGGCGCCTTCTATGCCTGCCTGCATGGGGGGCATGCCGCGCTCTATGCGTATGTATATGTTCTCGGTCATCACAATGGCATCGTCGACAACCAGTCCGACGGCAAGCACCACAGCAAGCATGGTCAAGACATTGATAGAAAAGCCCATCAGATACATGACAAAGAACGAGCCTATCAGCGATACAGGTATGACGATGCACGGAATGAGAGTGACGCGCCAATCGCGCAAAAACAGGAAGATGATGATGATCACGAGCACGAAAGCCTCGTAGACCGTCTTTTCAACCTCGCTGATAGAAGCACGTATGAACTTGGTGTTGTCAAATCCATAACTATAATGCACGTCATCGGGCAGGTCTTTTTTCATCTTCTCCATGCGCTCGTAAACCGCATCGGCAATGTCTATGTGGTTTGCTCCCGGCTGTGGGATAACCACAACGCCAACCATCGGCACCCCGTTCATCTTCATGTAGCTCTTGATGTCGGCAGCGCCAAGCTCTGCCCGCCCTATGTCACTGAACCTGATAATCTGGTTGCCCTCATGCTTAATGATAAGGTCGTCAAACATCTTGGCCGTGTTCATAAGGCCCATAGTGCGTATTTCCAGCTCGATGGTATTTCCCTCGATGCTACCCGACGGCAGTTCTACGTTCTCGTTGTCTACCGCATTTTTCACATCCATGGGCGTTATGCCATACCCGGCCATTTTTATCGGGTCGAGCCACAAGCGCATAGAATACTTCTTCTCACCCCAGATGGAAACGCTGCTGACATCGGGGATGGTCTGCAACTGCTCCTTGACGGTCAAGTCTGCTATCTCGCTCAACTCCAACAAGGGGCGCTTCTCGCTCTGCAATGCAACCATTAGAATCGGAGATGCATCGGCGTCTGCCTTCGAAACAGTTGGCGGGTCACAGTCGCGAGGCAAATACCTCTGCGCCCTCGAGACCTTATCGCGCACGTCATTTGCAGCCGTCTCCAAATCAACCGACAGATCAAACTCTACCGTTATGCGGCTGCTGCCTTGCTGGCTCACGCTGGTAAGCGACCGTATGCCAGGTATGCCGTTTATGTTTTGTTCAAGCGGCTCGGTTATCTGGTTCTCTATGACGTCTGCATTGGCTCCGGCATAAGAACATTGAACCGAGATTATCGGGTTGTCTACCGAAGGATACTCGCGTACACCAAGATAAAAATAACCTATGACGCCAAAAAGCAAGATGATTACGGTCATCACGGTGGCAAGCACCGGCCTTCGTATACTTAACTCTGAAATATTCATAATACTGACACCCTCATATTTAGTCGACCCTGTCGAGCACGACCGGCAGGTCGGTACGCAACTGCAATGTTCCTGATGTTATCAGTGTGTCGCCCACTTCCAATCCGGAAAGCACCTGTACCCTGTCTTCCGTACGCAAACCCAGCTTCAGCTCGACAGGCTGGGCCTTGCCAGACTTGTAGAGATACACCTTGTCTTTACCCATCTCTGGCACTACTGCCTCTGCAGGTATGGCTATAGCGTCTTTTATTTCCTGTTTCTTGAGGTTGATGCTGGCATAACGGCCTGGTGAAAGCAAACCGTTGGCATTGGCATACAAGGCCCTGACAGTAAGGGTATGGGTATTCATGTCTATCACAGACTCTTTTGCATAGACCTTGGCAGGGAAGGTCTGCAAGAAGCCGTCGACCGAGAAATTCAACGAGATGCCCGGCTTCATGTCCTTGGCATAGCGCTCTGGAACGGCAAATTCGACCTTGAGGGGAACATATCTGGTCAGCTTGCTGACAACGGTCGAAGGAGAAGCATAAGCACCCACGCTTATCTGACGCAGGCCTATCACACCATCGAAAGGCGCACGCAATTCTGTCTGCTCTATCTGTGCCTTGACTGCATCAATCTCTGCCTTAAGCGTTGCCAACTCGGTCTTGACCTGCTCATAGGCCTCCTGGCTCACCGCATCATGCTGGAGCAGCGTGCGCTGTCTGTAAACGCGGTCGTTTGCAAGTTTCAATTGTGACGACAAACGACGCAGCTCTGCCCTCAGCACCTTGTCATTAACCCTGGCCAACAATTGGCCTTTTTTTACATGGGCTCCTTCCTTGAACATAATCTCGACAACTTGTCCGGAAGTCTCAAACGATAAATCAACCTCCTCGTCTGGCAGAAGCGTTCCTGTCACCATTATTTCATCAGACAGCACTCCCTTTTTAACCCTCATTCCGTTGACGTTGAGAACCTTTTTCTTGCCCTTACTGCCCGCTTCAACCTTATCTGCCTGGGACAATTCGGAATTTTGTTTCGGCATCTGCGAATATATTCCCCAGCATACCAAAGCACAAACAATAAAGGCCACAAGCCCCCATTTCACTTTTTTATTCATCTATACTTATTTTTTGTTTTGTTTTATTCCACTCTACCAAGATACAATCAACACTAACACAACCTGCCCAAACAACAGTTATATGCATCGCCTTCACGACAGAAGGCATGTCATTGACAAATCATGATAATTGTAAGCGTTTTAGTTTTGTCTACAAAATTAATATAAATAAGCTAACGGGAAAACAGACTTTGGTATTTTTAATATAAATAAAGATTAAGAAATACTGAACAATTGATATGTAAATATGAAAACATTACAGCCACATTCCGGGCAAGAACACACAATTTGGTGAGGTATTATAATTATATTAAGTAGCTGTTCAAAATTAACCGATACAATAGACCTTGCAGGTGTCCTCTATATCTTTGCCACCATCTTGTGTGCCCTTTCGGGCCGCATGCCAAAGTCTCATCGGTCGCGTAGCCCGCTACGCTCTCTCT
>OJQN01000601.1_pt1 | contig 12895 bp, 7 predicted proteins | sample 1598881 | NCBI WGS metagenome assembly OJQN01 (sample SAMN03922512, study PRJEB24848) | human gut metagenome | isolation source: stool sample | host: Homo sapiens | place: Germany | collected 2010-02
AGGCATTCCATAATGGAGAGTTTAAAACCGTAACTAATAAAGATATTGAAGGTAAATGGGCTATTTTCTTCTTCTATCCTGCTGACTTTACGTTTGTATGCCCTACCGAACTTGTAGATATTGCTGAAAAGTATAATCAGTTCAAAGAAATGGGAGTGGAAGTATATTCTGTAAGCACCGATTCACATTTCGTTCATAAAGCATGGCATGATGCGTCTGAAAGTATCCGCAAAATCACTTATCCGATGTTGGCAGATCCTACAGGTGCTTTGTCGCGTGCATTTGGTGTGATGATTGAAGAAGACGGTATGGCTTATCGTGGTACTTTTGTAGTGAATCCCGAAGGCAAGATCAAATTAGCTGAAATTCAGGACAACAGCATCGGGCGTAATGCTGATGAACTTCTTCGTAAGGTAGAAGCTGTCCAGTTTGTAGCCACTCATGATGGTGAGGTTTGTCCTGCTAAATGGAAGAAAGGTGCTGAGACCTTGAAACCGAGTATTGATTTGGTAGGTAAAATTTAAAGTATAGAACTCATGTTAGATAGTGCGATAAAAGATCAGTTAAAAGGTCTTTTTGCCCAATTGGAAGCGCACTATACTTTTGACATCTTTGTCCACCCTCAGCACGAAAGTCGTGCCGAGTTGGTGGACTTGTTGGAAGAAGTGGCTTCCTGTTCGGATAAACTTTCCTGTCGGTTGCAGGATAGTGAAGGGCTGAAGTTTATCCTTTTAAAAGAAGGAAAGGATACGGGAATCACATTTCGTGCCGTACCTGGTGGTCATGAATTTACTTCTTTGTTGATGGCTGTTCTGAATGCTGACGGCAAAGGAAAGAATTTTCCGGACGAGTTTATTACCAGACGTATCAAGGCGTTACAGGGGCCGATTAGTTTGACCACCTATTTGTCTCTCATCTGTACCAATTGTCCCGATGTGGTTCAAGCTTTGAATATGATGGTACTTCTGAATGGTCAGATACGCCATGAGGCAGTAGATGGATCTATAAATGAAGAAGAAGTAGAACGGATGAAAGTACAGGCCGTTCCTACTGTATTTGCTGATGGTGAACAGATTCATGTGGGGCGTAGCAGTATGGGGGATCTGTTGGAGAAGCTGGAAGCCCGTTACGGTTCGGTGGAATTGGAAGCTGTTGAAACAAAAGAATATGATGTACTGGTAGCCGGTGCTGGTCCTGCCGGTGCGACAGCTGCTATCTACTCGGCTCGTAAAGGGTTGAAAGTAGCAATAATAGCCGAGCGTATTGGTGGACAAGTCAATGAAACGATGGGGATTGAGAACTTGATATCTGTGCCTCAGACTACCGGTAAACAGTTGGTCCAGGATCTGAAAAAACATTTGGCGGAATATCATATTGATATTTTAGAAAATCGCCGGATAGAGAAAGTGGAAGTGGCAGAGGGCATGAAAGTGTTGTCTGTGAAAGGTGGAGAAACGTACAAGGCTCCCGTATTGATCATTGCTACCGGGGCGAATTGGAGAAAATTGAATGTTCCCGGTGAAGAAAAATACATCGGTCATGGAGTTGCTTTCTGTCCTCATTGTGACGGACCGTTCTATAAAGGCAGGGAAGTGGCAGTCATAGGTGGTGGAAACTCCGGGGTTGAGGCTGCTATTGATTTGGCGGGAGTCTGTTCCAAAGTGACTGTATTCGAATTCATGGATACTTTGAAAGCGGATACTGTTTTGCAGGAGAAAGCTAAAAGCCTGCCCAATGTGGATATTATTACTAATACTCAAACGGTAGAGGTGTTAGGAAACGGTGATAAAGTGGTGGGGCTTATAAAGAAAGACCGTTCATCCGAAAAAGAAGAGATCTTTGCCTTGGATGGTATTTTTGTCCAAATAGGTTTGACTGCCAATAGCACTTTGTTTAAAGAATTGCTGGAAACGAACCGCATGGGTGAAATTCTGACTGATAAAAATGGCCGGACCTCTGTAAAAGGTATCTATGCTGCCGGAGATGTAACGGATGTTTCCTATAAACAGATAGTTATAGCAATGGGGGAAGGCGCCAAGGCTGCTTTAGCTGCATTCGAAGACCGGATGCGCGGAACGATTTATTAGTGATAAGTGGTTGGTGGTGAATAGTGGGTGCATATCGCAGTATTTACCACTAATCTTATCACTAAAAAATGCACTCTTTGTATGTATATTGGTGAGAATATGCTTTCTTTGTAGGTGAATCACCGTTTACAGCATTGATATGGCAGAATCGAGACGTACTTCATTGAAAGATTTGGCACAGATATTAGGTGTATCCATACCTACAGTATCCCGTGCCTTGAAAAATAGTCCCGAAATCAGTCGGGAACTTTGTATTAAAGCTCAAAAATTGGCAAAAGAGATGAATTATCACCCCAATCCTTTTGCTATGAGTCTCCGGAAAAATACTCCCCGTACCATTGGAGTAATTGTACCTGATATTGTTACTCATTTCTTTGCGTCTATTTTAAGTGGTATAGAAGATACCGCTATAGCAAACGGCTATTTTGTTATCATCACGACTTCCCATGAGTCATACGACCATGAGAAAAGAAATATTGAGAATTTGGTCAATATGCATGTGGAAGGTATTATAGGTTGTTTATCTCAAGAAACAACAGATTATGCCCATTGGTTGAGTTTGGATGATATGAATATGCCGCTTGTTCTATTTGATCGTGTTTGCATGCCTGACCGTTTTTCTACGGTAGTGGCTGATGGAGTATATTCTGCTCAGATGGCGACACAGCACTTGTTGGATCATGGAAGCAAACGGATTGCTTTTATCGGTGGTGCAAACCATCTGGATATAGTAAGAAAGAGAAAACATGGTTACCTTGAAGCGTTAAGGGAAAATAAGATACCTATTGAGAAAGATTTGGTTGTGTGTCGGAAAATTGATTTTGAAGAAGGGAAAATAGCTACAGAAATTTTATTATCGCTTCCGGAGCCTCCCGATGCAATTCTTGCCATGAATGATACATTGGCATTTGCCGCTATGGAAGTGATTAGAAATCATAATCTTCGTATTCCTCAGGATATAGCGCTTATTGGGTATACAGATGAGCAACATGCCAATTATGTAGTGCCTCGCCTTTCGGCCGTCTCGCATCAGACTTATAAGATGGGGGAAGCCGCATGTCAGATGTTGATTGATAAGATTAAGGGAGATAAAAAAATCAGGCAAATCATTATTCCTACTTGTTTGCAGGTGAGGGAAAGCAGTATAAAAAGGAAGGATTGAGAACCGAAATGTATTTTAAGAAGAGAATAAGGCTGAACTCTTCACAAAGAGCCAACCTTATTTCTTTATATATTGGAGTATTATTGAGTGACCAACGTAATAATGGAACGTGCCGGAATCACAACTTTTTCATGGTTTTTGATGCTTCCCACCGGTAGAAGATTCTCTCCATCTTTATCCGAAGTACGATAGATTTTCCAGTTTTTTATAATTCCGTTACGCTGATAGAAAGTAAACTCTTTATCTTCCGCTGCATAATTAATCATAACGAAAACCTCCTTTCCGTCTGTATTTTGGTATGCTGAACACATTAGTCCGGTTACATCTGTATCGCCTTCAGGAATGATTTTCCCTTGGTTGTCTTTGGCTATAATTGCTTTCCGAACAGCTCCCGGGCGTATAAATCTACTGTAGTTTCCCAAAGCCCACATTAATTTGGAGTCTTTCACCTCACCATTCAGAAAAGTCGGATCACTATACTCACGGATTAATCCGTCCTTATAATCTCCACCGATAGATCGCCACCATTGCCAACTGCGAGCACCTGCATATACAATGTCATGATGAATGATCCGTGCTACATATAATGCTGTCTTCATGGTGAAGTCATATCCTCCGCCTCCGCCGATTTCTTCGTCATTGCCCATGATACAGGTTTCTGTCTGCCAGAAATCCACCTTATACTTGTCTAAAGTATCTTTTAATTGACAACGGATATCGTGTAAATTATTCAGAGGAGTATTAGTCCAATAACTATGCCCTACCATCAGCCGGGGAACATTGGGAGTATCACCCAGATAGGTGGCTGTACTGTCCGGATTAAAGAAAGACTGGATTTGATACCCCCGTTCCCAATTAGTCATGTGAGTATCGAACATACAACGATAGTCAGAGGACTCATTGACTAGAATCTGTGTGTCAATTTGGTTATTTACGAACTCTTTACTGATGAGGCGTATGGCACGGGCTATTTCGCGGTTGGTAGCCGGTGTACCTTCTTGTTTGGGGCCAATCCAGTTCCAATGCCCATCGGGTTCATTGAATGGACAGAGGTAATTGAACTTGATTCCATCGTGTTTCTCCACCCCTTTTATGACATTGGCAAGAAAACGGGCAAAATTCTTATAATGCTCTTCCTTTAAGTTTAAGGTTCCTCCACGGCCTGTGTTGGTGGCAAGACCGTTTTGTGTGAAATATACGGGAGGTGAATTAAGAAATGCCAAAAATTTGTTTACACCCCGTTCTTTTGCCAGACGCAGGAAGTTGCGCTGCCCTTGTTGTTTATTCCAATTATAGTTACCATCTGCCTGAAGGAAACATTCGGCACGCATCCAGGGAGAGGCTATCTGGCTGGCTTCTCCTTGTTCCGCACTTCCGGCTCCTACATTGAAACGCCATAAAGACAGACCGATTCCTTTAGGTTGTCCGTTTTCATGGTTTTCCGTACTGAACAGCCAGTCGGCTACTTGGTTTTGTTTTTCTTGCGGCCATAAGCCGATAAATTGCATGCTCCAACAGTCTGATGCTCCGAAATAGTCCATGGTTTGACAGGGTTGGTCTGTTTCTATTTCAAAGTGAATGGCAGGATGTTGAGCAAACAGGTTTGCTGTTGCAAATAAAGAGAATAATAATGCTTTGTATTTCATAAAGTTGAGGGATTATTTCAGATTATAAATGACAGTTGTAACACTTTCCGAAGGCACAATTACTTGTTGGTCTGCCGTGACGTGTACCTCTTGCAAATTTTTGTTATTTGTTGTTGTATAAGTAGTGATGGAGCTTATTTCACTTACCCATTCTTTATGAATTTCGTTTAGCCGGACTCCTTTTTCTGATAGGTTGGTATAAACAGCAACAATTTTATCTTTTTTCGGTGAAATCCATGCTGACCCGAAGAAACTGGATGATTCATTCATGTTAAGCATGATACGGCGATAACCCGGTCGGATGAATAGGCTGTAGTTACCTAATACCCAAAGTGTGGGAGTAGCTTTATAAGTGCCTTCTTTCTCTATATCCCCATAAACTCCATCGGAGGGTTCCAGTGAAATCAGTAAGAAGCGGTTTTTGTGTCCCCAGCGGGGGATATCCATTGAGGTCCAGTAACTCCAGGAGGAAACTCCTGCTATAGTTAGGTCATTGTGTATTACTTTTGACATATAAAGTGCAATGTCCATTTCGGTTGCTTGGTCATAGCCTATAAACTCGGAAGAGCTGTATCCGTCGCCTAACATACTCCACTCACTTTGCCATATTTCTACATCATATTGTTGGGCTGCTTGGGCCAGTTGTTTCCGGACATTACGCATACCATCCCATGTGCCATCTGTCCAGTAGCTGTGGCCGCAGATAAGTTTCTTTACATGAGTCAGGTTGCCTATATAGGTGGAAGTTCCAGGTGTGAAAAATGCTGAAAGTACGTTACTATGGGCGGCATCATTCTTAAATTTGTAGAGATATTCATAATCTCCAGATTCCCCTGGAAGAATATCAATAGAAAGACCGGCAGAAGTGATGGCGGTATCCAATTCACGTATAAGTCTGGCTACTTCATCATTAGTCCATCCGCTGCCTTCCTGGCCGCTGTCCCAATTATATTGGGGTTCGTTAACTGGTGAGATATGTGTCACTGGATATCCTTCGTTTACATAGTATTTTGCTACATCTGACATGTATCTGGCAAAGTCCGTATAACATTCATCCTTCAAATTAGAAACTCCTCCGCTATTGGAGAATCCTTTTCCGTTGGAGGTATATTGTACAGGAGGGGTATTGCTGAAAAGTACTATACTCTGACAACCAAACTCTTTGGCGCGCTGCAAGAAGTAGCGCTGCCCTTTACAGCGTGTCCAGTCTAATGTTAAGTCATCAGTCAGATAAGATTCTGCTCTGCGTGATTTGTCTTCTATTCCACTTGCTTCACCTTGTTCTGCACTGCCACCACCTAGATTCACACGCCACATGGAGAGTCCTATACCTTTAGGTTGTCCTGATTGTATTTCAGAAGAGAATAGCAGTTCACTGATTTTGTCACGATTCGTTATCCAGCTTTTTCCTACGAAGGCAGGTGCCCAACAATCTGATGCGCCAAATCCTGTCAGAGTCTGAAAAGATTGTCCGGCATCTATGGTTACTGTTTTTTCTACGTTTATGCTGCTGTCCGGTTGCCCCGATGTATCCGGTGTTTGGGGAGAATCGTCACTGCAGGCTACAGTAGAAAAGAACAGTGGAAGAGTAAAAATATATTTTAGTTTCATTGTTTTAGATGGATTAAAAAATAGTCGCGGATAATCCTAGCAAACTATCCGCGACAGAATATAAAGACCTATTGAATGTTTAATTCCTGTAACAATCTGTTCTTTTTGGAAAATGATTAATTCCAGCCCGGATTTTGGGTGATAGAACCATTAGACATTGTAATCTCATATAAAGGTATCGGGAATACCATATCCCGGTTTTCGTTGAAGCTGATTCCTTTATCACTTGCCTCACCTTGATTTTCCCATTCGTAAATGTCGCGGGTAGCGGGATCTGTATTGTATTTTACAAATGTACCGTTTGCTCCCATCAGGTTACAAATCATTTTCTTGCCATTGTCATCTGTCCAACGGCGGATATCATAGATTCTGTTTTGTTCCCATGCCAGTTCCAAACGACGTTCTAGCCGGATAGCTTTGCGAAGCTCGTTCCCACTGGATGTGACAGCAGGTAATTTTACACGATTCCGTACCTCATTAAGGTAGGTACGTGCTGTACCATCTTCGCCCAATTCGTTGCAGGCTTCAGCATACATCAACAATACATCTGCATAGCGTAAGATACGATGATCTAATGGAATTTTGTCGATATTGTATACTTCCGGACGTTTTTCAATAGGTACAAAATACTTCCGGACAATACGTGCTGATTTATGTTGTGACGGATCTATAATATAACATTCGGGATCCCAACCGTACTTTTCGATATAATCTTTATAATTGGCGATTTTTGTGTTGTTTTCAACGAACTTGTCGAAGTTATTCTCTCCGGCAATTTCTGTACAACCGGTTTTAATAATAGTCCAACGTAAACGTTCTGTATCTCCTGCATCGATGTAGGCTTGTTCGAGGTTAGCGGTTGGCTGTCCCCAAGACCATCCGTCGCCGGGACCACTACGGGCACCGGTAATAACAGTCAAAGAACCACCCAATGCATAAGTTCCATCATACATATATTGTACTTCAAACAGACTTTCTTCGCTATTGTTATGGTCAACATCCCATACATCACCGAAGTTGTCGAGTAATTTATATTCACCTTCGTCGATGACTGTTTTCAATACATCATGTGCCTCTTGCCATTTGCTTTGGTAGAGGTAAACCTTTCCCAATAGGCCTAATGCAGCTCCACGGGTAGCGCGTCCCATATCTGTAGCAGCATATTGACTACGTTGTGGCAACACATCAGCAGCGGCTTTTAAATCATCTTCAATGAACTTATATACATCTTCGGCCGAAGCGCGGGTAATACCTTGTATTTCTTCGGGCAACAGGAAGCCTGTAATGAGAGGCACACCACCAAAATTCTTCACAAGTTCAAAATAGAAGTATCCACGGAGAAAACGTGCTTCGGCTACAAGCCGGTTCTTCATTTCTTCATCTGAGAAATCAGCTTGTGAAATGCGTTCCACTGCGATATTGCAACGTAGAATGCCTTTGTATCGATACTGCCAAAAGTTGGAGATGGCACCATTGCTTTGTCCGGTACCTTGATAGTGGGCCAAAGAAATATAGTCACTTTGACTTTGGCTGGTATTGCCCATCCAACCGTCATCACTACACATCTCGGAAAGCAACCATACTGTGTTGATATTCCACCATCCGCCAAAAGTAATGGCCTGGTAACAACCAGTAATAAATGCTTCGGCTTCTTCTGCACTTTGGAAATAAGTATCCAAATTTTGTTGCCCGCGCACTTCCTCTGTTAGGAAATCCTCACAAGAAGTGAATGTCAGCGAGGCAATCATTGTTAATATTGTTAATATCTTTTTCATGGTTTATACCTTGAGGGTTAAAATTTTAAATCAATTCCAAATAAGAAAGTACGTGGGTTAGGATAAGCGATGCCGTCAATACCGGTTTCAATTACACTGCCATCTTTACCAATCTGTGGACGTTCAGGATCCATACCTGAGTAGCTGGTGATAGTGAAAGGATTTTGAGCCGACAATGAGAGACGCAATTCGGTTCCGTTCAACCACTTCTTGGGGAGTGTGTAACCCACTTGTAATAGTTTGCAACGCATATAAGAGCCGTCTTCTACAAAGAAACTTGAAACGCGTGTGTAATTCTGATTCAAATCATTGTAGGACAGACGAGGAATATCGTTGCTGGTTCCTTCGCCATGCCATGCTTTCTGCAATGTACCTGTCCAAACGTTTTGCCCACTTACGCCGGAGTATAAACCTTTGGTCTTATTGAAAATATCATTACCGAATGTACCATAGAAGTTGGCTGTGAAATCGATGTTTTTATAGCTGAAACCCAAGTTCAAACCTACCATCAAATCGGGATATGGGTTACCGATCCATGTTTTATCATTTTCATCTAGAACTCCGTCATGATTCAAATCCTTAAAGCGAATGTCACCGGGTTGGGCATTGGATTGTACCAGCTTGCCATTTTCGTTGGTGTGAGCATAAACTTCATCCCAATTTTGGAAAATACCATCGGCTACGTAGCCGTAGAAGCGTGAAATCAAGCCACCGTCTTCATTACGGATAATTTGGTCGCTGTTGAAACCTCCAGTTTGGATAGGACCGTCACCGGAGAATTTAACAGCTTTATTTTTCACTGCGGAAAGGTTCAATCCCACATTATATCGGAAGTCTGCTACTTTGTCGTGCCAGTTCAGACTTAATTCCCAACCGCTAGCTTTCATACTACCTATATTCATCCATACTGTACTGTTCCAGTCGGGGTATCCGATGGCGAAGATATTTTGTTTCTGATAGAGCATATCAGAAGATTTCTTTTGGAAATACTCAAAGGTCATGTCTAGACGGGAGTCAAGGAAGGACATATCCACACCTACGTTCCAGTCTTCTACTGTTTCCCATTTTAGCAAATTATTGCCAACGCCTGATACCATAGTACCTGAAACACGTCCTGGAGCTGTACCGAATACATAATCAGATTGTCCTAACAAAGTCAGCGTAGCATCATTATCTATGTTTTGATTACCTACACGTCCCCAACCTCCGCGTAATTTCAAGTTACTGAAAATCTTCTGGTCTTGCATGAAACTTTCACTGATGATACGCCATGAAGCAGAAACAGAAGGGAAGATGGCATATTTGTTTCCTTTGGGGAAACGAGAAGAACCGTCTGCACGAATAGAAGCTGTTAGATAGTAACGATTGTCATAGTTATACATCACGCGTCCTAAATAAGATACTAATGTGCTGTAAGCAGTTTTACCTTCTGACTTTTGGTTTTGTGTACCGGCATTTACTTCCTGCATTTGATCCATATTATTAGGAACATCGTCACGTGAGGCTTTTGATTGGAATTCAGCAAAGCGTTCAGCTGTAAAGCCACCCATTACATTAATATTATGCTTTTCTGCAAAAGTCGTGATGTAAGTAGCAGTATTAGTCCAGTTCCAATCAAGCCATTCCTGCATTTCACGGGAAACATTACTTAATGTAGATTGTTCCAAAGCATCAATATAGAATTCAGGAGTGAATTTGTCTGTACGGCGGAAGTGTGCATTAGCGCCGAACTGCGTGCGCAGGGTCAGTTTTTGAATAGGGTTTATCTGTAAATAAGTATTTACAATTGTACCCATTTCACGGGAGTGGGAATTTTGGCGAGCCAATGAACCGGCAGGGTTCCACTCCTGGTTGTTGTAAGAACGCTGATAGTTATTGAATTCGTTATCCACCCATTGATCTTCCGGCTTGAATATAGGAGTTGTGGGGTCCATAGACATGGCAGCTGAAAAAAGATCGGGGGTATCATCCCATGATTCTACACGTGGGGCAATGTCGAAACCCATTTTTACATATTTATTAAATGTATATTCTGTATTAAGGCGTGCGTTGATTTTGTCCCAATAACCATAGTCATATTGTGAATTGTTACGGTAGTAACCCATACTCAGGTTATAAACCAGTTTGTCTGAACCACCGGAGATATTGAGTGAGTAATTTTGCACTAAAGCAGTTTTGTTGATTACTTCGTCCCACCAGTCTGTTCCTCCGGGATTGGTAGTAGCGCCTGTATCATTCCAAATAGAAGTTCCTCCGTCATTTGTGTATCGGGTATTGAATACTTCTTTATATTCGGCGGCATTAGCCATTTTGGGTTTTGACAATGTTTGGAAACCTGCAGATGCATTAAAACTGATATTTGTTTTTCCTGCCATTCCTTTTTTGGTTGTGATTAGAATGACACCGTTAGAAGCACGTGTTCCGTAAATGGCAGCAGCCGAAGCGTCTTTTAAAACTTCCATAGATTCAATGTCATTACTGTTTAGGAAGTTGATGTTTGTACCTACCGGCATGCCATCTACTACATACAAAGGATCGGTTCCGTTTACTGTTGTTACACCACGGATTAGAACTTTTGGTTGTGCGCCCGGACCACCACCACTGGTTACTTGAACACCGTTGATTTTACCTTGCAAGGCGTCCATTGCATTACCGGTTACAGTTTCGGTAATTTCTTTTCCTTTTACGGTAGATATAGAACTGGTCAGGTCACTTTTTTTCACGGCTCCATAACCAATAACCACTACTTCGTCCAGTAATTCACTGGCATCTTTCAGCACTACATTGATAACGGTTTGTCCGTTTACCTTTATTTCTTGAGTCTCATATCCTATGCTGGAGAACACAAGTACGGCATCCTTGGCAACATCGTTTAGTGAATAATCACCATCAATACTTGTAATAGTACCTGTACCTGTACCTTTAACTTGCACTGTTGCACCAATCATCGGTTCTTTATCTGAAGCCGAGGTTACTACACCTTTTACAGTGATGGTCTGCGCATAGCTACATAGACTTGTCAGCGCAAGACACAATAATAATATTTGCTTTTTCATATCTTAAATCTAATGTTACTTGTTAATTGGCCGGAATGAGTTTAGCTCTTTCCAAATGAGCGTCGAATATAAGTTTATAATTCCCTGTGACGTTCACTGTTGGTTTTGCCCAATTGTCACCTACATGATCGGGTTTGGTCCATGCCGGATTGGTATATTTGGCTTCTTTACCATAATATCCGAAGATCTCCGGTTCGTCTGAGTTGTCTACACGCCACGTGCAATAATTCCACCATCCGTCAGAGTGCCAGTTATGAATAACGAAATTCATTTTAGTACCTGCCTCCAGGAATAGGGGGGTATCCAAATAGAATAGGTGAGGATTGGTCTTATCTTGAGTGAAACGCAGGACTTCAGTTGGGCTACTGGTCATATATCCGAAATAGAATTCCTGTAACCACGAACCACCGTCACCCCATGTGTCAAGGCTGATAGAACCGTATGTGTGAGGTATGGGGTCTACAGCATCGGCAATTGAGTAAGTTTTCAGATTGTATGTACTGTTCTTCACATCAATATTAATTTCATAATAAACATTGGCTTGGTCAAGTACGATTGGCATTGCTGTTTCGGGATCGTCTGTCAGTTTGGTGTTATCCTCTGGATCAAGCCCGAAACAAATAGGAGTGAAGTCACTCTTTTGTGGTAAGAAGAATATTTTAGTTCCGGCTTTTTGACAGTAATAATTTGCTTTATACTGATATTCACCTGTATGTTCAATTACCATCGGTACCCCGAATATATCACTATTCAGTTCTTCGGCAGTTGCCACATCTGCCAGATACATTTTGGGAAAATCCGGCATTTCTGAGATATTCAATACACTGGTGGTAGTGGTTGAGTTTTCTTTCTTGTCAAAAGCGGTAATTGTCACATTATAACTTTTCGGTTCATTGGGGAATACTATTATTTCGGCAAAGTTCAATGAACTTTTTCCATCAGCATCTACACGGCGGTTGTCAAACCCGTCTATACCTGGAATATTAATTGTGACATAATCCAATGCACGATCATCTGTAGCCGTGAACCGAAGATTGAATTTCGTTTCATTTTTCATTAATACTGTAACAGTGGCATCCGGGGCAGCTGAAAATACCGGAGCTGCAAAATCTCCGTCCATTGTGATTAATACATCTTGAGATATACTGCGTCCTCCTACATCGGTTACAGTAACTTTGACTGTGAAACGTTCGCCGATTTCATTTCGGTTTATGTCAAAGTAATAACTTAAATCATAACTCTCTTGCGGAGCACCATAGATTTCGATTAAATCAATTGTCTTGTTCAAATGCAGGTCGGCACATTGTAGGCTGATAGAAGCAATACCGTCTTTGTCTTCTAATGTCCCTTCAATAGTAAATCGATGTCCCGCTCCGGACTCGATGTGGTCTGTTGCTAATGTCATTGTTGGATTTTGTCCGTCTACATCGGGGTAGTCGTTATCATCACTACATCCCGTACATAGGTTTGCAGTTACAAGAAAAGCCCATAACATGGCACCATACAAATGTTTCTTTTTCATATTTTATTAGTATTTGAAGATTAAACATCTACTCTA
>OJQN01000615.1_pt1 | contig 12614 bp, 9 predicted proteins | sample 1598881 | NCBI WGS metagenome assembly OJQN01 (sample SAMN03922512, study PRJEB24848) | human gut metagenome | isolation source: stool sample | host: Homo sapiens | place: Germany | collected 2010-02
GCTTCATGATATAAAATAAGGAACGGGTTTTAGGAAACATGGCAAAGAGAAAACGCAAGACCTCCGGGCGCAGCACAGCCTCGCGCCGCAAGAACCGGACACAGGACCGGATGCCCGCGGGGCTCATCACCCTGTTTGCGGGGCTGGTGCTCATGGCGCTGGCTTTCGTGCCGGGCAGTTCGGCCTGGCGCACGATGCACGATGTCCTGTTCGGAGTGTTCGGCTGCGGAAGTTTCGTGCTGGGCGCAGCGCTGTGCTATCTGGCCATCCTCTACACCCGGGGCGAAGACCTGCTGCCCCATATCGCAAAGCTGGCGCTGGGGCTCATCTTCGCCAGCGGCACGGTCATCGTCTTTTCCGACATCCCCACCGACCAGACCGCCGCGCAGATGACCGCTGCCTGTTATCATAATGGTATGAGCGCATGGCTCTCGGGCGGTGCGCTGGGCGCTGTGCTGGGCGGGACGCTCCTGCTGCTCTGCGGCAGACCCGCTGCCAATCTGGTCATGGCGGCGCTGGCGGCCTGCGCCAGCCTGTACATTTTCGACGTTACGCCCGCCGAGTGCTGGCAGTGGCTCTGCAACGTGGGCGGCAGCGTCCACGAAAAGGGCCTTGCCGTCCACGAGCAGAATGCCGCCCGCCGGGCCGAGCGTCTGGCAGAACGCGCCGCCGAGGAGGCCGCGGCAGAGGAATACGAGGACTATGACGACGACCTGCCGGAAGACGAAGCGGGCGAGGACTGCTGCGGCGGCGAAGAGCCTGCCGCGCCCGCCTTCCATATCCAGCCTCCCGGCTGGCTGGCTGGCGTCTTCCACTGGGGCCATCAGGTGATGCAGGGCGGCGAACAGGCAGAGCCTGCCCCTGCGCCCGCACCGGAAGTGCAGACCCCGCCTCAGCCCGAGCCTGCCCCTGTACAGGTGGAAAAGTCCCGGCCCCGTGCGCCCTTTGATATTGATCTAGGCCCTGACCATACCACCGTCACCGAGGGCGGCAGTGAGCCCATCGAGCCCATCATCCTCGGCCCCGGCGGCACCTTCGGCATGGACCCGCTCCGCCGTGCGCCCATCCACGCCACCGTGACTCCCATCGTCCCGGACGCTGTGGATACCGCCGCCGAGGATTTCTTCACGGCCCAGCCCGAGCCGACGGTGACACCTACCGTCACGCCCGCCGCCCCGGCAGAAGAGCCGGAACAGCAGCCCGCGCCTGAGCCGCCGCTCTCCTTCGGCATCCCACTCTATGATCTGACCCCGACTCCGGAACCGGCCCCGCAGCCGGTCAGCGCCGAGAATGCGGTGGCGTTCCGCTCTGAGCCGGATGAGGACGGCTGGATCAGCATCACCAGCGACCCGGTGGAGGAAAAAGACCTGAATACGCTGGTGGCAGCCGCCATGGAAAAGCCTGCTGTCTCCGAGGAGCAGGCCGCGAACGCCCCCGCCGAAGAGGCCGAGACGGAGGAGAGTTTCCAGTATCAGTACCCGTCCATCGAGCTGTTCGAGCGCGCCCCGGAGGAAAGCGACTCCGGCGCGGAAGACGAGCTGAAAGCCAACGCCCAGAAGCTGGTGGACACGCTGGAAAGCTTCGGCGTCCGCACCCGTGTGCTGGATATTTCCCGCGGCCCGTCGGTCACCCGGTATGAAGTCCAGCCCATGGCGGGCGTCAAGATAAGCCGCATCACTTCGCTGGCGGACGACATCGCCCTGAACCTGGCGGTGGCCGATGTCCGCATGGAGGCACCCATCCCCGGCAAGCCTGCCGTGGGCATCGAGGTGCCGAACCATAAGAAAACGCCGGTCTACATCCGCAGCGTCTTCGAGAGCCAGAGCTTTTTGCGGATGACCTCGCCGATGGGGATTGCGCTGGGCAAGGACATCGCCGGCGTGGCCCAGGTGGCCGACCTGTGCAAGATGCCCCATCTGCTCATCGCGGGCAGCACCGGCAGCGGTAAATCGGTCTGCGTCAACAGCATCATCATGAGCCTGCTGTTCCGCTCCAGCCCCGAGGATGTCAAGCTCCTGCTCATCGACCCCAAGGTCGTCGAGCTGGCTGAGTACAACGGCATCCCCCACCTGCTGATGCCCGTCGTCACCGAGCCCCGCAAGGCGGCCGGCGCACTGGGCGGCGCAGTGCAGGAGATGGAGCGCCGCTACCACCTCTTCGCGGAGAACAACGTCCGCGACATCAAGTCCTTCAATAAGCTGGCGGCAGCGGACCCGAACCTCGAGAAGATGCCCTACATCGCCATTATCATCGACGAGCTGGCCGATCTGATGATGGTCGTCGGCAAGGATGTCGAGGACTCCATCTGCCGCATCGCCCAGAAGGCCCGCGCCGCCGGTATGCACCTCATCGTGGCGACCCAGCGCCCCAGCGTGGACGTCATCACCGGCCTCATCAAGGCCAACATCCCCAGCCGCATCGCTTTCGCCGTGTCCAGTCAGGTGGACAGCCGCACCATCCTCGACGGTGCCGGTGCCGAAAAGCTGCTGGGCATGGGCGATATGCTCTTCATGCCCGTGGGCGCACCCAAGCCCACCCGTATCCAGGGTACCTTTGTGCGGGATGAGGAGATCAGCCGTGTGCTGGACTTCATCAAGAAGAGCGCCACCGTCCAGTACGACGAGGCCATGATAGAGGCCATGGAAAAACACGCCATCCAGGACGGCAAGAAGGGCAGCAGTTCTGCCGACTCCGACGAGGAGGGCGGCAGTGACCCGATGCTCAAGCAGGCCGTGGAGGTGGTCATCGACGCCGGCCAGGCGTCCACCAGCCTGCTGCAGCGCCGCTGCAAGCTGGGTTATGCCCGCGCCGCCCGCATCATGGACGAGATGGAAGAAAAGGGCATCATCGGCCCCTACGAAGGCGCAAAGCCCCGCGCTGTCCTCATCAGCCGCCAGCAGTGGCTGGAAATGCAGATGAATCAGCCGGATGAATAAAATTTTTGATTTCGGAAGCAATAGAGCCCTGCTGTATAGGGCAGGCATCATGAAAGAAAAAGGATAACTATGGAACATTACACCGAATTTCTCCCCATCAGCCGGGCCGACATGGAGGCCCGGGGGTGGGACCAGCTGGACTTCGTGGTGGTGGGCGGCGACGCCTATGTGGACCACCCCAGCTTTGGCACCGCCATCATCAGCCGCCTGCTGGAAGCCGAGGGCTACAAGGTGGGCGTGCTGGCTCAGCCCCGCTACACCGACTGCGAGGACTTCAAGCGGTTCGGAAAGCCGAAGTACGGCTTCTTCATCGGCGGCGGCAACGTGGACAGCATGGTGAGTCACTATTCCGTCGCAAAGATCCCCCGCGCGGAGGACGAGTATTCGCCCGGCGGCAAGGGCGGCGCACGGCCCGACCGCAGCGCCACCGTCTACACCAGACTTGCCAAGCAGGCATACCCTGACCTGCCCGTCATTCTGGGCGGTCTGGAAGCCTCGCTCCGCCGTTTTGCCCACTACGACTACTGGCTGGACACCGTCCTGCCCAGCATCGCCGAGGACTCTGGCGCGGACATCATCAGCTTCGGCATGGGGGAACACCAGACCGTGGAAATTGCCCGCCGTCTGGCGGCAGGGGAGCCGGTGGAGAGCATCACCGATGTGGACGGCACCTGTTACCTGACCGACTTTGACCACCTGCCCGAGCGGTATGTGGAGTGCGCGGGCTTCAGGAAGGTCGCCTCCGATAAGGTGGCTTATGCGAAAGCCTGCCGCATCCAGATGGACAATCAGGACGTCGTCAGCGGCAATATCATCGTCCAGAAGCAGAGCGAGAAGTACCTCGTGCAGAACATCCCCGCAAAGCCCCTCGTCCGCTGGGAGCTGGATAAAGTCTACGCCCTGCCCTACACCCGCCGCTACCACCCCATCTACGAAGCCATGGGCGGTGTGCCTGCCATCCGCGAGGTGCAGTTCTCCATCATCCAGAACCGCGGCTGCTTCGGCGGCTGCAACTTCTGCGCCATCCAGCTGCATCAGGGCCGACGCGTCACCAGCCGCAGCGCCGACAGCATCGTGGCCGAAGCAGAGCGGATGACCCACGAGCCGGATTTCAAGGGCTACATCCACGACATCGGCGGCCCCACCGCCAACTTCCGTTTCCCATCCTGCCGCGAGCAGATGCTGCGGGGTATGTGCAACGGCGGCAAGCACTGCCTCGCCCCCACCACCTGTTCCCACATGATCGTGGACCACAGCGATTACCTGAAAATTCTCCGCCGCGTCCGGGAGCTGCCCGGCGTCAAGAAGGTGTTCATCCGCAGCGGCATCCGCTTCGATTACCTGATGGCCGACCCCGATGACACCTTCTTTAAGGAGCTGGTGGAGTACCACGTTTCCGGCCAGCTGAAAGTCGCGCCGGAGCACTGCGCCCCCAACACCCTCGCCTACATGGGCAAGCCCCCCATCGAGACCTTCAACAAGTTCAAGGATAAGTTCTACGAGCTGAGCAGGAAGGCAGGAAAAAAGCAGTACCTCGTGCCGTATCTCATGTCCAGCCACCCGGGCAGCACCCTCAAGGATGCCGTCTATCTGGCCGAATACCTCTACAAGAACCATATGCGCCCCGAGCAGGTGCAGGATTTTTATCCCACGCCCGGCACCGTGAGCACCTGTATGTTCTACACCGGCCTCGACCCCTACACTTTGAAGCCGGTGTTTGTGGAAAAGACCGCTGAGGGCAAGGCACTTCAGCGCGCCCTGCTCCAATATTATGAGCCCCGCAACGCCGAAAAGGTCATCAAGGCGCTGAAAATGACCCACCGCGAAGACCTCATCCCCCTGCTGGTTCCCGCTGAGGGCCGCATTGCGGTCCAGCGTTCGGCCCGCAGAGCCGAGGCCGCCGATGTGACCATCCACGGCGACGGCACCTACACAGTCCGGCCCAGAGGCAAGGGCGGCAAGCCGCAGAGCCGCTCCGCCGCCCCGGCGGGCCGCAGCCCGGCAGGCCGTCAGCCCAGCCCCGGCGCACGTTTTGCGCCCCATTCGGCTCCTGCGCATAAACCGAAAAACAATCAACAGAAAGAGAATACATCGTGGAAAACTTCAAAAAAGAAAAAGTGAACGCTCAAACGCTCATGATCCGCCTCGCTGCGCTGGCGCTGGCCGCAGCCCTTGCGCTGGGCCTCGTGGGCTGTGACACCTCTTCCATCGTCCCGGGAGGCAGCGGCGACGTCATGCCGAACCCGGCAGCTTCTCAGACCGGAACGACGCCTTCCGACGGGCAGGACGCCGCCTTCCAGATGCACTTCATCGACGTAGGGCAGGCGCTGAGCGTGCTGGTGGAGTGTGACGGACAGTTCATGCTCTATGACGGCGGCAATGTGGACGACGGCAGTCTGGTGGTCTCCTACCTGCAGAGTCAGGGGGTCGAGCAACTGGAATACGTCTTCTGCTCCCATGCTCACGAAGACCATGTGGGCGGTCTGGCCGCTGCGCTGGCCTATTTCCCGGCCTGCCACGTCTACAGCCCCGTGACGGAAGCCTCCACCAAGTGCTTCAAGGATTTCGTCAAGTATACCCAGCAGCAGAACTTACAGGTGGAAGTGCCTGCCGTAGGCACCCAGTGGGCGCTGGGCAGCGCCACTGTGACCATGCTTGGCCCTGTGGCGCAGTACGATGACACCAACGATACCTCCATCGTCCTGCGCATCGACTACGGCGCCACCAGCTTCCTGCTCACCGGTGATATGGAGGCCGACGCCGAGCGCGACCTTGTGAACAGCGGCGCGAACCTCAAGGTGGATGTCTTACAGGTGGGCCACCACGGCTCCAGCACCTCCACCAGCTACGTCTTCCTGAACGCTGTCCTGCCCAAGATGGGCATCATCTCCTGCGGGGTCAACAACAAGTACGGCCACCCCCACGAGGAGACCCTGAGCATCCTGCGGGATGCCGGTGTGGACGTCTACCGCACCGACCTGCTGGGGACGATCACCGTTTCCAGTGACGGCCAGAACTACACGGTGGCAACGGAACACTTCGCTACCGACGCTGAGCTGAACCCCACCGACCCGGCAGCGTCCAGCACGGCCCAGCAGGCGTACATCGGCAACGTGAACAGCAAAAAGTTCCATCTGCCCAGCTGCGCCAACCTCCCGGCAGAGAAGAACCAGATTTTGTTCTCGAGCTATGATGAAGCTGTGGCCGCTGGCTACAGCCCCTGCTCGAGCTGCATCAAATAACAAAATAGACAAAAGGGAAGCCCCACCGTCAGATGGGGCTTCCCTTTTGTCATAAGATCAGCGTCCGCGTCCGGCTCCGCCGCCGTGGCTGCTGCCGCCGCCCATGCCGCCGAAGCTGCCGCCGCCGCGCCCGGCTCCGCCAAAACCGGAACCGCCGCCCATACCGCCAAAGCCGCTTCCACCGAAGCCGCCGCCCCGGGGAGGACGAGGCCCACGGGGGCCTCTCGGGCCGCGAGGGCCGCCATAGAAACCACCGCCGGGGCCGAAGTCATCGTAAGGGCCGCGGGGAGGGCGCGGGCCTCTGTGCCAACGCCGTGCGCCGAACCAGCCAAACGGCCCCCAGAACCAGCCGAAGGAGTGGCCGAGAGGGGTGATAAAGATAAAGAAAACTGCGATGAACAGGATGATATAAGCAAGCATGGAGAAAATGCCGCCGATAAAGCTTTCCCAGATGGAGTAGTGCTTCTGGGGCGGGACAGGCTCGACAGAGGGCCGGGTGGTCTGGGTGTCAGAGCCGTCGGAATAGATGGTCCCGCCGCTCAGAGTGACCCCGTACACCTCTGCGATGGTATTGGCCACATTGGTGGCGCAGGTGAGGACGGCGGCGTCGTACTTCTTGGCGGCGAAATCGTCCTCCATGGTCTGCACGAGAGAGCTTGCCTGGTCGGCCAGCATGGTGCTGCGGAAGCCGTCGCCGTAGGTCAGATAGTAGTCGCCGTCGGCGTACTGGTCCGACTGCATCACCAGCAGGATGAGCACGCCGTTGTTCTTGCTGGAACTGCCGATGCCCCAGGTGTCGAAGGCTTCAGTGGCGTAGTCCTCGGTGGTGGCGCTGCCGGTGTAGTCCACGGTCAGCACGCCGATCTGTGCGCCGTCGCAGCTGGAAGAGAGCTGTGCGTTGAGGGTCTCAAGCTCCGAGGTGGTGCTGTCGCTCAGCACACCGGCGTCGTCCACCACGCATTGATCTTTCGGCAGGCTGGGCAGCTGGATGTTAGCAGCCGAAGCCGCCGGTGCCAGCGCCGTGATGCCGACGGTCACGACAAGAAGCAGTGCCGCAATGCGGCGGGAGAATGTTTTCATCGTCTTCATGCGAAAAGTTCCACCTCCTGTATGCCGAACAGCTTGCCCAGCACGCTGGCCGGGAAGCCGCCGACGTCTTTCTGGTAACTCTGGACCGCATCGTTATAATGCAGGTTGCTGATGATGGTCTGCGCACGGTTGAACTGGCTGTACTGCCCCTGCACCGCACCCATCTTCATGGGGTCTGCGGCCTGCTCCTGCAATTTGGCGTAGAGCTGGCCGATGGCTGTGCCAAGCGTCTCGTTCGACTGGTAGAGCATATGCATCCTGCCGCCGGTGTAAACACTCAGAGAGTCCGGTGCGTGGATCCTGCCATCGGACTGCACCGCCCCGAGGCAGGCGGAAAAAGAGTCCAGCGCAGCCTGTGCCGTCTGCACTTCGGTGCTGTCTGCACCCAGTGTGTTGGACGCGGTGGTGATGATGTTGGCGGCCGTGTTGAGCCGTGTGGTCAACTCCTCATTCAGGGCATAGCCGCTGTCTGCGGCCACGCCAGTGGTGAACCCGTTCTTCACCGTGTCGTACTTTGCCCGGAGCTTCGCCCCGCCAAAGCCGAAAAAGCAGGCCAGCATCACCACGATGCAAAGCGCCGCGGCCACGGCCTGCTTGCCCAGCGCGGCGGGCAGGGCCTTTTCGAGGTCTGCCAGTTTCTGCTGGAAGGGCGTCAGCCGCACTTCCTCCTCGGCGGGCGCTGCGGCGCGATAGCTGGAAGCGTCAAAGCCGCCGGTGGGTCGATTCTGTTGTCTGGAAAAATCTGCGTTTGCCATTTCAGCTCCGGATCTCCATCATCTTCTGTTTCAGCTCGTCTTCGATGCGGGTGAGCTCCTGCTCGGCAGCGGCACGCTTTGCGCGGCCCTCGCTCTGGATCTTGTTCAGCTCGTCCAGCGTCTCGATAAGGCTCTTGTTGGTCTGCTGCAGGGTCTCGATGTCCACGACACCGCGCTGAGACTCCCTGGCCGTCTCGATGGTACCCATCTTGAGGGCGTCGGCATTCTTTTTCAGCAGCTCGTTGGTCATGTCGGTGACGGCACGTTCGGCCTGCATGGCCTGCTGGCTGTGGGCCAGACCCAGTGCCAGCACCATCTGGTTCTTCCACAGGGGGATGGTGTTGACGATGGTGGACTGTATCTTTTCGGCCATCATGGAGTTATTGTTCTGCAAAAGCCGGATCTGGGGGCCCATCTGCAGGCTGATGGTGCGGGTCAGCTCAAGGTCGTAGAGCTTTTTCTCAAAGCGCTCGCACTGGTCGGCCAGATCGCGTGCGGCCTGTGCGTCCTCAGGCAGGCCGGAAGCCTTTGCCTTGTCCATCGCCTGCTGCAGCTCGTGGGCGCGGAAGTCGGCCAGCTTCTTCTTGCCCGCGAGGATATACATGCTCAGCTCTTTGAAATAGGCCATGTTCAGCTCGTACATCTTGTCCAGCATCGCAATATCCTTGAGCAGCTGCACCTGATGCTTTTCGAGGGCGGACTGGATGGTCTCGACGTTCGTTTCCGCTTTGCTGTACTTGGTCTTCATGTTGTCGAGCTGGCTGCCCTTTTTCTTGAAGAAGCCGAGGATGCCCTTTTCCTCTTCGGCGGCGTCAAAGTTCTTCAGCTCCCCGATAAGGTCGGTGATCATGCCGCCCACTTCGCCGAGGTCTTTGGTGGACACTTTGGAAAGTGCCGCCTCGGAGAAGTCACCGATCTTCTTCTGGCAGGCGGAGCCGTACTGCAGCACCTGCTGGCTGTTGGTGATGTCGATCTTCTGAGCGAAGGCGTCCACCATCGCCTGCTCCTCGGGGCTGAGCTTGACCTGTTCGGCCTCGGGGGCCGCAGCGGGTTCGGGCTGCTTCTCCTCGGCGGCAGGTGCTTCCACCGGGTCGAGGGTCAGGGTGGGAACAGCGGGTGCGTCTAAGTCAAAATTGAACGTATTATCAGCCATGAGAGATTCCTTCCTTTCCAAATCGATACACGGCCTTGCCCTCTCCGTCAATGCTTCGCATTGCCACCTCTCCCAGAGGGAGAGGCTTTTCCGGGGGCCGGTATGCTGCAAGTTTCCACCAGAGGCTCTCCCTTTGGGAGAGCTGGCGCGTCAGCGCCTGAGAGGGCAAGCCAGTTTTAACTCAGTCCCTGCCCCTTCATCATATTTTGGAGCACCGTCAGATCCGCCGAGAGGTCCATGCTTTCAGCGGCATACAGTGCATCCAGCTGGTTTTCGAATGCAGTGGCGATGGAAGCCGCGTTCCGCTCCACCTCTGCCCGGATCGAAGCGGCATTTTCGCCCCGCACGCCCTGGCGGGCCAGCTTTGCGTACTGCTCCAGCACATTCACCGCGTCGGGCAGATAGTAGTTTGCAAAGCGGCGTACCTGCTTTGCCTTGGCGGGACTGGCCTCCACCGTCTCCACGATGGAGCGGCCTGCCTTTTCCATCCGGGTCATGGCGGCGGAAAGCTCCGGGTCGGGCAGGGCCTCGTTCAGCGCGTGGAGGGCATCCAGCTTCTGCTGGATGTCGGCCAGCATCTCGTCCACATCGCCGCTGCCGGTGTGGAAAGGCACTTCATGCTCCACCACCCGGGGCGGGCAGACCTTCTTTGCCGCGCCGAACATCACGGCTGCGCCGCCCAGCGCGATCAGCAGCGCCCACAGCTTATATGCTGGCAGCGCCGCGCACAGCACCGCGAACACCAGCGCTGCCGCATACCACGGCAGGACGCTGGGCTTTTGGGTGAGGATAACTTTGCTCATGCATTTTCTCCTTTCCCGAAGAGGCGCACCGCCCCTTGTACTCTTCCATAATAAATCCTTTTATCCACAAAACGCAAGTGTTTCATGAATAATTTACAGGTTGGAAACGGTTATATAATCTTTGAGGGCCTCGCCCCAGACCTCGCGCAGAGGTTCGGGGCGGCAGGCGGCGTTGGCGGGGCTGGTGCTGGGCAGCTTGACCGCCGGGATGCCGGAGACCGGCAGCAGATATTTGGTATAAATGCGGTGGGCCGTGGCCCCGTTGCAGAACACTGCCTCAATGGGCGCTTTTGCCAAAAGAGATGCAATGTCGTTCGGCACCACGTCCCGGATAGAGGCGTCCGACGCCCCGGTGATGGTGCAGCTTTCCAGCGTGTCCCACAGGGCGAGGCCGTGGCGGAGGATGATGCCTTTTTTGGCCTCGATGTCCTCCCGGGCGGGGACAGGCTCGCCGGTGAGAGCTGCCATCATGGGCCAGAAACGGTTCTGCGGGTGGCCGTAGTAGAAGGCCATCTCCCGGCTTTTGGGGCTGGGCCATGTGCCGAGGATGAGGGCGCGGCTGTTTTCAGAGTAAACGGGTGCGAAGCTCATCGTTCCATCATCTCCCATGCAGAGCCGAAGCTGCGGTCGGAGGGCTCCGCCTTCGGGCCGTCGAACCACAGCTCTTCAATAAGGGCAGCAAGTCCGTCCTCCCGCACATCGCCGATGACGCGGTCAGCGGCGGCTTTGGCTTCGTCGGTGCCGTTGGACATACAGCAGCCGAGGCCGGCTGCTTTCAGCATCCCCACATCGTTGGCGGAGTCGCCTGCCGCCACGGCCTCGGCGAGGGAGAGGCCCATCTTCTCGCAGAGGTCTGCGAGGCCCGCGCCCTTGTCGATCCCGCCCCGCACGATGTCGTAGAAGTGGGAGCCGTCGGGCAGCTGGCCGCCCGTCTGCATGAAGTGAAGGTCGAGGTGGCCGTACTTTTCGTTGAACCGCTCCAGCGCCCCCTCGGGAAAGAGGCAGAACGCCGCGTGAGGCATATCAATGAGGTGGCGGTCCTGGTCTTCGCCGTCCACGCAGTCCAGACCGACGCTGTTCATCTGATCGTAGTGCTTGTGGAGGATGTCATACTCGCAGTAAACATAGTATGCATCCTTGAAGTTAAATTGCAGGGGGTAATTGTAGTCCTCACAGAAATCCACCAGCGCGTACATCTCTTCGTTGGTCATGGGGTGCTCTGCCACGATGGCACCGTTCTTGTCCACGACGCAGGCACCGTTGCAGGTGATGGCATAGTCGAACCGGATGCCGCCCAGCTGACCTTTCCGGTTGATGGCTGACCAGGCCCGGCCTGTGCTGAGCACGAATTTTCCCCCGGCGGCCTGAAGCTTCTTCACGGCCTTGACCATGGCCGGACGGGGCTGGCTCTCCCCGAAGGGGACGAGGGTGTTGTCGTAATCGCTTGCGAGAATTTTATATTGCATGGTGTTCTCCTTATATCTATATATAAGCTGAGTATATCACAAAATAGAGGCTTTGTCTCCAAAATAAAAAGCACCTGCACGCTTCTCCGAAGAAAAGGTGCAGGTGCTTTGCAAATACTCAGGCGATAAAGGCCACCACGATTTGGATGCCCACGCCCACAGCGGCACCGCAGGCCCAGGTCAGGCCGGTGATGAAGAGGTTCTGCTTCCAGGAGGGATTCACCCGCCACAGCACGGCGAGACCCACGCCCGCGCCGGTGCAGAGACCGGCCACGAGGCTCGAGAAGCGGAGTGCGCCCTCGACGTAGAGCTGGGTCATCAGGACGCTGGCGGCACAGTTGGGGACAAGGCCCACCAGTGCGGCCACCACCGGCTGGAAGAAGCCCATCCGGCCCAGCACCGAGGCGAAGACATCCTCGCCGACGCCCTCGACGATGAGGCCGAACACGAGGCTGAACACGAAGATAAAGACAAAGATCTCGAGGGTGTGGCGGAGCGCGGCCTTCCAGATGGGCTGGGGGTGGCCCTCTTCGTCGCTGTGCTCCTCGTGGCAGTCCACCTCGTCGGCGTGGCCGGTGTAACCGCCGCGCAGGCTGCGGGGCAGGGCCTTGCGGAGGACGAAATCCAGCAGAAAGCCCACGAAGACAGCGTACACGACTTTGATGACCATCAGCAGGATCAGCTTATCCCAGTAGGCGGGCATGGACACCAGCAGGGGGATAGCCTCGTCGCTGGTGGCGAGATAGACGGCCATCAGCGTACCCAGCGTGATGACGCGGGAGGCGTAGAAGTTGGAGGCAATGGCCGAGAAGCCGCACTGCGGCACACAGCCCAGCACCGCGCCCGGCACCGCACCCCAGCGGCCGCCGCCCGCCAGCAGGGTCTCGATGCGCTCACCGTGGCGGGTCTCGACATATTCAATAAAGAGATAGGCTAAAAACAGGAAGGGGAGCATCTTGGCGGTGTCCACCAGAGTTTCGCTCAGTACATCCAGAAAAAGTTCCATTATTTGATACCTCGTGATATAAAATAAAGTGAAGATAAAGTTTGCTCTCGCGCTGGTGGGCGCGGGGTCAGAGCGCTTTTGCATTAAGGCTAATGTTCTCTTTTGCGTGCCAAAAGAGAACCAGAAATGGTTCTCGCGCCTGTGCGCGGGGCAGAGCGCTTTTA
>OJQN01000616.1_pt1 | contig 12604 bp, 7 predicted proteins | sample 1598881 | NCBI WGS metagenome assembly OJQN01 (sample SAMN03922512, study PRJEB24848) | human gut metagenome | isolation source: stool sample | host: Homo sapiens | place: Germany | collected 2010-02
AGGAAATTCTGCGCACGGCAATTTTCCGTCCGCATGCAGCAGTTAAGAATTCTTTGGTTGATAAAATCAAGAGCTTGTGGGGCGGTGAGAAAAAATGAGATTTTTGCAAAGGCTGGCGCGTAAGGAAAACCTGTTGGCAAGGATTATCTGCCTGCTCATGGCCTGTGGACTGTGGGTATATGTAATGACCGACCAAAATCCGATTATCGAGCGTAATATCGAGGTGCGCCTGCAGCAGAGAAACTGTCTCTTATACACATCTGACGCTGCCGACGATATGCTGGTAAAGCTGCGCGGTTCGCGTGCCAAGCTGAGTTCCGATAATCTGAGTGCCGAAATCAATGCTTCTATCAATTTGAAAAATATAACCGAAGGTCAGCAGAGCCTGCCGATTACGGTAACCTACTCCGGCGGCGAGATTGTATCCGTAACGCCTAAGGAGGTTTCCGTATATGTGGATACGGTAAGCGAGAAAAAGGTTCCCGTTACTACGCGTATCGTGGGCGCGGTGAACGGTGATATGACCATCGGCAACAGTATAATTACTCCGGCGGAGGTTACTCTGCGCGGTGCAACGCATCGTATTGACAAGGTAAACCGTGTGGTTGCTCCGATTGATATCAGCAATCATACCGGCAGCTTCCAGACGGAAAGCGAGCTTGTTGCTGTCAGTGATGACGGTTACGATATTCCTAATATGCGGATAATCCCTGAGCGTGTTATGGTGCAGGCTAATATGGTCAGCCAGATGCACTCGCTGGATATTCCGGTTAAGCTGGTTATGAGCGGTGATTTGCCTGCCGGAATTGTTGTTACCAAGACTGAGATTGCTCCGGAGAGCATCCGTGTGACTGCGCCTCCGTCTGTGCTGAAGGAGCTGAAGGATGTTAAGACCAAGCCCGTGGATGTAAGCAAGCTCGATGGCAGTACTGTTGTTGCAGCTGAGCTTGATCTGCCGGAAAAGGTTATTCCCGAAAGACGTACGGTGCAGATTAAAATATCGGTAGAAAGGCAGAACTGATTTATAGATGAAGCTGAAAATTAACAATGTGCGTATCAGCCTGCGACAGGAGCAGACGCTGGAGCAGGCGGTGTGCCGCAAATGTGGTATACTGCGCGATGCTTTGGGCAGTGTGCAGATAGTACGCAAGGCAGTGGATGCGCGCAAGAAAAATGATATCTGCCTCAACTACCATGTGCTGGCAGAGGTTGAAACAGGCGGCAGACAGGCGAAGCGCCTGCTGGCGGACCGCGACATCACGCAATATCAGGAGCAGCAGCAGCCGACGCTGGAGCTGGGAACACTGCCGCTGAGCGCACCGCCTGTGGTTATTGGTGCCGGTCCTGCGGGCCTTTTGGCAGCACTGCAGCTGGCAGAGCATGGCTATAAGCCGCTGCTTTTGGAGCGCGGCAAGCCGGTTGCGCAGCGTGTGCAGGATGTGCAGCGCTTTTGGCAGACGGGAGAATTCAACCCCGCGTCCAACGTACAGTTCGGCGAGGGCGGTGCAGGTACCTTTTCGGACGGCAAGCTGACTACGCGTTTGAATGATCCTATGATGGCCGAAATCCTGCAGCTTTTTGTAGCTGCAGGCGCGCCGGAAAATATTTTGTACGAGCACAAGCCGCACGTTGGCACAGATAAGCTGCGTGCGATGGTGCAGGGGCTCAGCCGCCGCATTGCGGAGCTGGGCGGCAGCGTGCGTTATGATGCGCATGTGGTTGATCTGGATATCAAAAATAATGCTGTGCAGGGCGTAATCCTCGACGGCGGTGAAAGACTGGCGGCAGGAGCCGTGGTATTGGCCTGCGGTCACAGCGCGCGCGATACCTACGCTATGCTGGCACGCAGGGGCGTTGGCATTGTGGCGAAGCCCTTTGCCATCGGTGTGCGCATCGAGCACCCGCAGGAGTTGATTGACAAGGCGCAGTACGGCAGCTTTGCGGGACATCATCTGCTGGGCGCAGCGGATTACGCGCTTGTTTACCATACGCAGGATAAAACACGCACAGCCTATTCGTTCTGCATGTGCCCGGGCGGTCAGGTGGTTGCTGCCGCTTCGGAGGCCGGCGGCGTGGTTGTCAACGGCATGAGCATGTTTAAGCGTGACAGCGGCATTGCCAACAGTGCGCTGGTAGTGAATGTGGACAGCCGGGATTTTGGCGAGGGTGCGCTGGCAGGTGTGGAATTCCAGCGCCGCTACGAGCAGCTTGCTTATGCGGCGGCAGGCAGCAGCTATTATGCGCCTGCGCAGAATCTGGACAGTTTTTTGAAGCGCAGCACTCCGTCCCTGGAATGCATGGTACAGCCAAGCTATCGTCCGGGACTTGCGGCCTGCAGCTTAGATAAGGTACTGCCTGCCTACGTTACGGATACTCTGCGCGAGGGCATTACGAGCTTCGGACGCAAGCTGGCGGGTTACGCTGACGGTGGCGCGCTGCTGACGGGTGTGGAAACACGCACCTCGGCACCGGTCCGTATCGAGCGCGACAGACAGAGCTATGTATCGCTGACGCATGATTTGCTTTATCCCTGCGGCGAAGGCGCAGGCTATGCCGGCGGTATTATGAGCGCCGCGCTTGATGGCTATCATGTGGCGCGTGCGATTATGGAAAGATTTGCGCTGGTGAAGTAGGATAATAAAATACGAAAAATACGTTGATAAAGCCTCTCCTAGGGGAGAGGTGGCATCGCGCAGCGATGACGGAGAGGGGCGCGCTCAGCATAGCGCTGTTAGTAAGTATAGCGAGTACCAACCCCTCTCAGTCACCCTGCGGGTGACAGCTCCCCCCAAGGGGAGCCTCTATCTTCTGTTATTGTTGATAAATCTCAACAATTCACAACTCATATATAAACGCATTAACATTAGGGAGGTTATTACAAAAAATGGCAAGATTATTTGGTACTGATGGTGTTCGCGGTGTGGCGAACGTAGAGCTTACTCCGGAGCTGGCCTTTAAGCTGGGCTATGCTGCCGCAAAATACTTTGGCCGCGAGGTTTCCTGCCCGAAAATTATTATCGGCAGAGATACACGCCGCAGCGGACAAATGTTGGAAAGTGCTTTGGCAGCAGGTATCTGCAGCGCCGGCGGCAATGCACATCTTCTGGGCGTTATGCCTACTCCGGCAGTTTCTTTCCTGACCAGTGAGGTTAAGGCTAACGCCGGTGTAGTAATTTCTGCTTCTCACAATCCGTTTGAAGACAACGGCATCAAATTCTTCTCTCAGACAGGTTACAAGCTGCCTGACGCAGTAGAGGACGAAATTGCAGCTATCGTTGCTGCACCGATTGATTACACTCAGGCAGTAAGCGGCAGCAGCGTAGGCCAGATTATTCATGAAAAGGATTTATCCGCACTGTATATTAAGCACATTCTGAGTACTGCTTATGCTAAGCTGAATGGTCTGAAGATTGTTATGGACTGCTCCAACGGTGCCAACAGCGAAATCGCACCGGTTATCCTGCGCAGCCTCGGTGCTGAGGTTGTGGCAATTTTCAACGAGCCTAACGGCATCAACATCAACAACGGCTGTGGCTCCACTCATCTGGAGGCTTTGCAGAAGAAGGTTGTCGAGGTTGGCGCTCATGTAGGTATCGCCAATGACGGCGACGCCGACCGCTGCCTGGTAGTTGACGAAAACGGCGAGGCTATGGACGGCGACCAGATTATGCTGATTTGCGCTCTGGAGCTGATGAAGCGCAACAAGCTGCATGACAATATGCTGGTAACAACTGTTATGAGTAACGTTGGCCTGCATCAGGCTATGAAGGCTCATGGCGGCAAGACTGTCAAAACCGCTGTAGGTGACCGCTATGTACTGGAAGAAATGCTTAAGCACAATTATTCTATCGGCGGCGAGCAATCCGGTCATATCATTTTCTCTGAATTCGCTAAAACCGGCGACGGCATTCTGACTGCTGTACAGCTGTTGTGCGCAATGGTTCGCAACAACAAGCCTTTATCCGAGATGGGCGCCGTAATGACTAAATTCCCGCAGATTCTGCTGAATGTACGCGTGAAGAATAAAAACGGCTGGGAAGAAAAGGCTGCTATTCAGGAAGTAATTAAAAAATATCAGGAGGAGCTGGGCGAAAACGGCCAGATTCTGGTACGTGCTTCCGGCACAGAGCCTTTAATCCGTATTATGGCCGAAGGACCGAAGCAGGAGCGTCTGGAGCAGATTGCCAACGCTATTGCCGACGTTGTAACCAAGGAGCTGGCATAAGCAGACTTCCTTGCTGAATGAAGATTAAAAGCAGACCATTACATCAGTTTCAGATGCAATGGTCTGCTTTTGTATATTTTCTTGAAAAACGCAAAAACATAACCGCCCAGCTCCTACACTAGCGGTTATTTTTAACAGTTAATTTTGAAGGGCAACCGTCTATCGGTAGCACTCTTTCTATATTTATTATACTATATGAAGCGCCTGCAGGCAAGCATTAGGCAAGAAAAGTTCAAGGAATGTTTTCTTGACCTGCTAGTCATCATATTGTAAAATTAAATTAGTCTGAGGATGTGCCGCGTGGGACTGCCTGCCTGCGCGGCTCATTGTCTGTTTGCTCATAAATCAGCAGAGGCTTGTCTTTGCTGCCAAAAGCAGACAGTGAAGGATGTAAGCGCATGTACCGCTCAGGCGGTGGACGAGGAATGAGGTTATCGATCAGTCAGCGGATGCCTCACGGCCGGCTGCAGGCCGCAAACCATGTACAAAGCCCTCCGGTAACGGGGGAGAGAAAAGCACGGTGGCAGAAAGGGCAAAGAATATAATACAGGCTCGCAAGGGAGAAGGTATCAGATACGAGAAAACCTGACTAAGCAGATGATGCCTTATACCTTGCAGCGTAGAGGAGGATTACTACTTATGTGCGGAATTGTAGGTTATATCGGTAATCACGAAGCAGCCCCCTTTTTGCTTGACGGTATGAGCAAGCTGGAGTATCGCGGTTATGATTCTGCCGGCATTGCTGTTTATGAAAACAACAGCATTCGTGTAGAAAAATGTGTAGGCCGTCTGGATGCACTGCGCCAGAAATTGGCAGGCAATATGCCTGTGGGCAATGTAGGTATCGGTCACACACGCTGGGCAACACATGGCCGTCCGTCGGATCGCAATGCGCATCCCCATACGGACAGCAGCGGTAAGTTTGTCGTTGTCCATAACGGTATTATTGAAAATTATCTTGGCCTGAAGGAAGAACTGATTGCCAAGGGACATGAATTCCTGTCCGAAACGGATAGCGAGGTTGTAGCTCATCTGATGGCGGACCAATATGATGGTGATTTCGAAGAAACCGTCAAAAAGGTGCTGAAGCTTATCAAAGGCTCCTACAGTCTGGTATTTATGTGCGAATACGAGCCTGATAAAATTATCTGCACCAAAAAGGATAATCCGCTGATTATCGGCCTTGGCGAGGGTGAAAACTTTATTGCCTCCGATATTCCGGCTATTATCAATCATACGCGCCGTACCTTTATCATGAGCGACGGCGAAATCGCCACGGTAACGGCAGACGGTGTATGGGTGCAGGATATCAACGGCACTCCAATCAGCAAGAAGGTGTTTGTCGTTAACTGGAATGCCGAAGCAGCGGAAAAAGGCGGCTTTGAGCATTTCATGCTGAAGGAAATCTATGAACAGCCTAAGGCTTTGCGCGACACCATGACAAGCCGTCTGGACGCGGAAGCAAAAACCATCGGCTTCCCCGAGCTGAACTGGACAGCCGAGGAGCTGCGCGAAATCAATAAAATCTTTATCGTGGCCTGCGGTACCGCTTATCATGCAGGTATTGTCGGCAAATATTATCTGGAGCAGCTGGCGCGTGTGCCGGTTGAGGTGGATATTGCCAGCGAGTTCCGTTACCGCGACCCGCTTGTTGACGGCAACAGTCTGACGATTGTTATCAGCCAGAGCGGTGAAACTAGCGATACGCTGGCAGCACTGCGCGAGGCTAAACGTCTTGGCTCACGCACTCTGGCAGTTACAAATGTTGTCGGCAGCTCTATTGCGCGTGAGGCAGACCAGGTTGTTTATACCTATGCCGGTCCGGAAATTGCCGTGGCATCTACCAAGGCTTATACCACACAGCTTCTGGCAATGCTGATGCTGGCAATTTATGTAGGCCGTCTGCGCGGCAGCATGAGTTCCGAGCGTGAGCAGGAGCTGGTGCAGGGTCTGACCTTTGTACCCGAGCAGATTCATAAAATGCTGGAAAACGTGGACCAGATTAAGGTGTTTGCGCGTGAATACGGCAGCAGTGAGGATGCCTTCTTCCTGGGACGCAGCCTTGATTATGCCGTAGCGTTGGAGGGTGCGCTGAAGCTGAAGGAAATTTCCTACATTCATGCGGAGGCTTATGCGGCAGGCGAGCTGAAGCACGGCACCTTGGCGCTGATTGTTTCTGGTGTGCCGGTAATCGTACTGGCAACGCAGATGGATGTATATGATAAAACCGTCAGCAACCTGCAGGAGGTTAAGGCGCGTGAGGCTGTGGTTATTGCCATCGGCTTTGAGGGCGACACCTCTTTGGAAAAATATGCGGACCACGTTATTTACATCCCGCGTACGGACAAATATCTGGCACCGCTGATGGCAGTGCTGCCCTTGCAGCTGCTGGCCTACTATGCGGCTCTGACTCGCGGCTGTGATGTTGATAAACCGCGCAATCTCGCCAAGAGCGTAACAGTTGAATAAAAAATAAAATTAACGGCGTAACAGATGCAAAAATCTGCTGCGCCGTTTTTGTAATTACAGAGATACGCTGCTTATGTTATACTAATATTAATTTGAAGCGGAAGTGGAAATAAAGCAGATGGCTTATAGCGAGCTTTTTAAAAATTACAGTGATATCCGCAATTTTATGCGGCGCTTTTATGTATACGGCTTTGAAAAGCGGCAGGATTTTACCGCCAAAAGCTCCAGAAGCTACGATGATAATCGCCGGCGTCTGGACAGCTGGCTGGAGGATTACATGAGCTTCAAAAGCGAAGCGGACGGCAGAGCCTACCGCATTTCCTTCGACAGCAGCAGTATCAGTCATAATCCTTTGTATAAAAGCTGGAAGGCCAAGAGCTTTACGTCCATGGATATTACGCTGCATTTTTATCTGCTGGATATTCTTGCCGACGGCAAGGCCTATTCGGCGGCAGAGCTGTTGGAGCTGCTGTGCGGCCGTTATTTCAACTGCTTTGACAATCAGCTGCGTCAGCCCGATGAATCGACGGTGCGCAACAAGCTGAATGAATATACTGCGCTGGGAATGCTGCGGCTGGTGAAGCAGGGACGGCGCAATCTTTACTGTTTGGCGCAGGATGAGGTGAACTGGCGCAGCTGGCAGCTTGCCTGCGCCTTCTTTTCCGAGGCGGCGCCTTTGGGAGAGGCAGGCTCCTATTTGCTGGATAAATTTGTCGAGGACTGCGAAGCTTTTGCCTTTAAGCATCATTTTATTTTATATACGATGGACAGCAAGCTGTTGTACGAACTGCTGGAGGCGATGAACAGCAGGCAGTCCGTAACGCTTTACCGCTGTGACAAGGACGGCAGCAGCATACCGCAATATGTTTGCCCTTTGAAAATTTACTGCAGCACGAGGACAGGACGACAGTATCTTTTGAGCTACAGCTATGCTGCGCAAAAGCTGCTGTTCAACCGTTTGGACCATATCGAAAGTATTGAGGTTAAACGCGCCGAAGGACGCTATGAGGAGTTTCTACGGTTGGCACAGGAGGCGGCGCCGCACATCTGGGGCGCAGGCATGCTCAGGACAGACCGGTTGGAGGAAATCAGCTTTACGGTAGAGGCAGCAGCTGACGAGCAGTTTATTTTGCAGCGCTTGGAGCGCGAAAAGCGCTGCGGAACGGTGCGGCAGCTGGATGCGGAGCATTATTGCTTCAGTGCTGCCGTGTATGATGCGCGTGAGCTATTGCCGTGGATACGCACCTTTATCGGGCGTATTACTGCCTTTAGCTGCAGTAACGAGGAAATAGAGCGAATTTTTTATGATGATCTGGAGCAGACGGCAGCCTATTATCTGCAGGAGGTGCAAGCGGATGGCGAACAGTGACAGCTTTTTTAACGAAATATACGGCACCTATTTTAATGTTGTGAGCTCCATTTTGCGGCAGGCACAGGAAAAACAGCTGACGAAAGACAGCTTGGAGCTGTTGGTGCGGGAGCAGGCCTTTGCCGACAGCTGCCTGACCATTCCCAAGGCACTGCAGGACGGAAGCTGGCCGCTGCTGCAGAAGGATATGACTACGCCGCTGCGGCATGCACCGGCGATGCCGTTGACAACATTGCAGCGTCGCTGGCTGAAAAGCCTGCTGACAGATAAGCGGTTACAGCTTTTTGATGTGGACTGCAGCGGACTGGAGGATGTGGAGCCGCTGTTCAGTGAGGAGCAATTTGTGTATTTCGACCGTTACAGCGACGGTGACAATTATGATGCTCCGCAGTACAAACAGCATTTTCGCTTGCTGCTGCAGGCGATAACGGAAAAGCGCAGGGTGGAAATCAGCTTTATCAGCGGCAAAAACGAAAGCGTGCGGAAGGAATATCTGCCGCTGCAGCTGGAATATTCGGCGAAGGATGACAAGTTCCGCCTGAAGGCGGTGTGCGAGCGCCATCTGCATTACGTTAATGTGGGGCGCATCAAAAGCTGCAAAATGCTGGAGCAGACGGAAGAAGAAGCCTGTATGCTGCTGGAACCGGAGCGCTGTGCGGTTACCGTCCTGCTGACGGATGAGCGCAATGCTCTGGAGCGGGCGATGCTGCATTTTTCGCATTTAGAAAAGATAACGGAGCGCTTGGATGAAAAGCATTACAGGCTGCAGCTGATGTATAACAAAAGTGATGAAACGGAAATGGTTATCCGTGTTTTATCCTTTGGACCGTTGCTGCGGGTGCAGGAGCCTTCAGGCTTTATCGAGCTGCTGCGCCACAGGCTGCGTAAGCAGCTGGCGCTGCAGGCGAAGGAGTAAGGGTAAAAATATAATTTGCCGGAAGCTCATTTGATGCCGAAGCCTTATTATAAACCACCGGACCTGTGGAATTTCTGCAGGTTCGGTGTATTTTTTTTTGCCTGCTTAACAGTAATTTGCTTTTACGCAATCAACAAATGTGTTATAATTAACGATACATGTCATTTTTGTGAAGAAGTTGAAATTTTTATGTGTAGGTGATGAAATGGAAATGTTTTTAGTGGCTGTGGGCTTCTATGGCATCGGCGTATTAACCATGCTGCTTCCCCACGGCATGCAGCGTGCTGCACACTGGCTTGCTAACAGCGCTGCCCTTTTTGGCAGCGCTGTCTGCGCTTATGCGGCAGGCCTGCTGCTTTTCGGCGGTGTGAGCCCCGCACCCCTGACCTGGGGCTCGTATTCTTTAGGCCTGTCTCTTATACACATCTGCTTTTTGCTTTTGACCGGTATCGCCGTTGTTGTTACCAGCCTGTACGCGCTCGGTTATGCGCGTAGCTATGAGGGCAGCCGTCTGCGTCTTTTGGGCGGCATGTGGTGCCTGTTCATTATGTCTATGGTACTGGTGCTGCTGGCCGGCGATGCCTTCAGCTTCCTGCTTTTCTGGGAGATTATGGCTGTAGCCTCCTTTATGCTGGTTAACCATGAATCCGAAAAGCGTGCTACCTGGAATGCTGCCTATCAGTATCTGGTTATGACCAGCGTCGGTACGGCGGCGATTATGATTGCCTTTTTGCTGACAGGCTCGGCCAGCGAGGGCTTCAGCTTTGCTGCTATGGCCAAGAATACGTTGGAGGGCAGCTGGCAGCATCTTGTTTTTGTCTGTGCCTTTGCCGGTTTTGCCTTAAAGGCCGGTTTGGTGCCGCTGCATGTGTGGCTGCCTAAGGCGCATCCGGCAGCACCCAGTCACGTTTCCGCGCTGATGAGCGGTGTTATGCTGAAGATTGCTCTCTACGGCTTCGGTCGTTTTATGTTCAGCTTTTTGCCTGCCTGGAATTACTGGTGGTGTGTTGTTGTACTGCTGGCAGGCGTAGTATCCGCATTTTTGGGCGTACTATATGCTCAGATGGAAACGGATATCAAGCGCGTGCTTGCTTACTCTTCAGTGGAAAATATGGGCGTAATTTTTGCTGCCTTCGGCTGTGGTATGCTGATGAAGGCTTCCAGCAGCAGCTTTTATATGCTTGGCTTTGTTGCAGCGTTGGTGCATGCCTTTAACCACAGCATTATGAAGGTGCTGATGTTTATGTGTGCCGGCAGTATTATGCACGGCACCGGCAGCAAGAACCTGGAGCTGTTCGGCGGCCTGGCGCGCAAAATGCCGTATACCGCTGTCTTTGCTTTCGTCGGTTCGCTGGCGCTCGCCGCTATTCCGCTGACGAACGGCTTTACCGGGGAATGGCTGGTGCTGCAGAGCTTTATCAGCCTGGGCACAAGCTGCGCCGGTCAGGATATCCGTCTGTGGACTGCGGTATCCTTTATTCTGCTGGGCTTTACCGGAGCACTGGCTCTCGGCTGCTTTGTACGCTTCTTCGGCATCACCTTCCTGGGCCGTGCTCGCAGTGAAATTGTGGAGCATGCGCACGAATCCGATAAATTTATGCTCGCTGCTATGGGCGTTGCAGCTGTTTTAGTTGTTGCTTGCGGTCTTTATCCGCTGCCGGTCGTTCGCGCCGCTCTGTTGGCGCTGGGCATGCCTGTCGCACTTGATGCCTTCGGCATGAATCTGGCGTGGGCCGGCGTTGGTACTGCTGTCTGCTACAAGCCCTTGCTGCTGCTTGCCTTGTTGCTGGTGCTGGGCGCAGTGCTGTGGCTGGCTGTTAAGGACTGTTTTGTTGTGGAGGACGTTACCTGGAACTGCGGTACCTATCCGACGCAGCGTCAGCAGTATTCCGCAACCGGCTTCAGTAAGCCGGTGCGCCGTGCGTTCGATTATCTGCTGAAGCCAAAACGTCAGGTAACCTACATGCGCAAGGAGCATGCTTACTTCGGCCGTCAGCTTTCCTACAAGCTGGAAATTCCCGATGTGATTACGGAAAAGCTTTATCAGCCGCTGCAGAAGCATTTTGTAAGTATTTCTAATTTCCTGCGCCGTTTGCAGCAGGGCAGTGTGCGTTTATATGTTGCCTATGTTATGGTGGCAATGATGTTGGTACTGGTATGGGGGGCGCTTTATAAATGATTTTAGAGAATGAATTATTACAGCTGGCCCTCGGTATGGCGCAGGCAGTTTTACTGCTTTTGTGCGCTCCGCTGGTAACCGGCATTGTTAAAAAGGTAAAGGCCTGGATGCAGAACCGTATCGGCAGCAGCATCTGGCAGGAATATTACGATATCCGCAAATGGTGGGGCAAGCCAACTATGCTCACTCCTTATACCAGCATCACCTTCCGTCTGGCACCCTGCGTATATTTTCTGACGACCTTTGCGGCAGCCTGCATGCTGCCGGGCTTCTTAGGTGGCCAGGCCGGCTTCGGCGACGTTTTTGTATTTGTTTATCTGCTGGCCTTGGGACGCTTCTTTATGGCAGTTTCCTCGATGGATGCAGCCACCGCCTTCGGCGGTATGGGCGGTAGCCGTGAGGTTTATGTGGCTGCCTTCGTTGAGCCTGTGGTAATGCTGGCCGTGCTGTCTAACGTACTGCACACCAACAGCACCTCGCTGGCAGGCATGAGCCTGCGTACGGATGAGGTCAACCTGACGGTAGCAGGCGTGCTGACCTGCATTGCCTTCTTCCTTGTATTGCTTGCAGAAAACAGCCGTATCCCGGTTGATAACCCTGATACGCATCTGGAGCTGACGATGATCCATGAATGTATGACACTGGAATATTCCGGCCGTCTGCTGGCGCTTATCCATTGGGCAAGCCAGCTCAAGCTGCTGGTATTCTTAGTGCTTTTCGCTATGCTGTATCTGCCGCTGGATTTGCCGGTAGTGCTGAAGGTGCTTATCGGTGCGGTGGCTGTAGGCGTGGTTGAAACCTTGAACAATAAGATGCGCCTTTTCAAGGTGCGTGTATATCTGGCCGCAGCAGGCCTGATGCTGCTGTTGGCAGTAGTGGCACAGTAAGGAGGTAACGATGGAATATTTGGTTGTAAGTTTAATGTTTATCGTTTTCCTGCAGACGCGCTTTGTGGAGCTGCGCCGTGCAACTCTGTGTCTGGCGCTGCAATCTGCCTTGATTGCTGCAGCCTGCCTCGTCGTAGGTATGAGCCATGGCAGCGGTTTGCATGCCTGGCTGCCCGGTGTGCTGACGATTGCCGTTAAGGTGCTCTTTATTCCTTACGCTATTTTACGCGTGGTAAATCAGCTGTGCGATGAGCGTGAAATTGTCAGCGATATCAATGTAAATTATTCTACTGCTTTTGCAGCCTGCAGTCTGGCACTCGGCTATATGGTAATTGACGGTCTGCTGCCGCAGGCAGAGGGCCGCGATATTCTGGCGACCTCTATGTTTATGATTATGACAGGCCTCGCGCTGATTGTTATGCGCAGCCGTGCCATTATGCAGATGATCGGTCTGATTACCTTGGAAAACGGCATTTATCTGCTTGGTCTGATTATGACCGAAGGCTTGCCGCTGATTATCGAGCTGGGTATTTTCCTTGATGTGCTGATTGCTGTTGTT
>OJQN01000637.1_pt1 | contig 12190 bp, 6 predicted proteins | sample 1598881 | NCBI WGS metagenome assembly OJQN01 (sample SAMN03922512, study PRJEB24848) | human gut metagenome | isolation source: stool sample | host: Homo sapiens | place: Germany | collected 2010-02
TCGCGCAGATTTTATTTACATTCTCTGAATTTTTTGGTAAGCTTGTATCGAAAAGGGATGATTCTTCAAAAGACGAACAGACCAAAGGAGGATAGACTATGAGACTGAAAAGCGCGCTCCGGCGGGGCGTGGCCGCCGCCGTCATCGCGGGCATCGTGGTGAGCTCCGGCATCCCGGCCTATGCGGTCCGGTGGGACATCGCTAACGGCGACATCACCGTGAAAGCGGGCGACGCCGAAGGAAAGAACAGGGTCTCACAGGGGGAGAAGGAGGATGTGGAGGACACCAACACCGTCATCACCGGCGAGTCGAAGGAGCATACCGTCACCATCGACACCTCCGGCGGCAAAGTGGACGTCACCTTCGACGACCTGAAAATTGACGTCAGCGGCAAGACCGAGGTGGATGGCAGCGGTGACGGCTCTACCCGGGAGAGCAATGCCGCCGTCACCGTGCAGGGCGGCGGCGATGCCACCATCGAGCTGGACGGCGACAACAAGCTGAAAAGCGGCAGCAATAATGCGGGCCTTGAGAAGAACAAACAAGAGTCGAAAGGCACCCTGACCATCAAGGACGACAAGGGCAAGGACGGCTCCCTCACCGCTGAGGGCGGCGAAGGCGGCGCAGGCATCGGCGGAGGAGCGGAGAGAACCGGCAGCAACATCACCATCCGGGGCGGCACCATCGAGGCTGTGGGCGGCGCAGGAGCGGCCGGCATCGGCGACGGTGTAGGTGCGCAGCAGCCTGAGATAGACCAGGATACACCGCCCAGCAACCCCAATAACATCATCATCTGCGGCGACGCCGAGGTGACGGCCAAGGCGGGGAGGAGCCAAATGTTGGACGCCAAGGCCCCGGCCATCGGCGGAAAGTACGGCGAAGTACCCACAGAGAACCTTTCTGACGAGGAACACAAGGTGACGGGAGGACGATTGACCCGTCTGAACGCGGACGGCACCGTGATGGAGGGGATGGGCTACGACTACACCTCCACCCCCACGCCCCAGCCGGACGACGACGAGGACGACGACGATGATGACGTCCCGCCCCCGGCACAGGAGAATGCCCCCGAACCCCTGCCCGGCGGCATGGTGGTCAAGGGCTTCTTTTCCAGCCGGGTCACCATCCAGCAGCTGGACCTTTCGGGGGTCACGGAAAGCGGCATCGGCCCCATGGTCGGCAGCGTAAAGGCCGCCGACGCCAGAGCGGATCTCACCCCGGGGGATGTGGTGCTTATTGAGAGCGCCGCTCCCCGCTCCACCGTCACCACCGACATCTCCAGCCTCCGGGAGGACGGCGTGGAGGACATCTTCTTCCGCTATGAGGACACCATGACCCACTATAGCGTGGACAAGATGGCCGACGCGGCGGGCGAGGACGCTGACGTGGAGCTGAAGCAGAACAGGGAGGACATCAGCCTCCGGCTGGACGGCGAGACGCGGGACGACCTGTCGGAGCGCTATCTGGAGTGGGTGCCGGTGCAGACGCCAGAGCCGCAGGAGCGGCTGATATTGACCCACGAAGGGGTAGAGCAAAAAACGAGTGAAGAGCTCAGACGTGAACGCGAAGAGGCTAGACGTGAACTGGACGAGTCCCTGAGGCAGGAGAGAATCTTCCAAATCGAGAAAAGAGACGACCTCCCGAGTTTGGATTGGTGGCTCGAGCCTGCGAGAGAGGAAACGCCGGGGATGCTTGACGAGTCACTGAAACAGCTGGCTTCCCGATTTGAGGACATCGCTCCCGAGGAGGATAAGAAGCCACTGCTCGTTCTGGTCGAACCCTCCGGCACGGAGCGCAAAAAGTATATCAATCCGTTGGAGAGTGACCTGCGGCGCTATACCGACCTTAGTGACGACTGGGACGACCAGCCGGATACCCAGGGGGAGATAAAGATCTGGATACCGGAGGACTTGGGGCAGCCCAAAGAAATAAGCATCTTAAAGGAGAGCCTGAGCCGCATCGACGGCATTGCATGATACACAAAACGAAAGGATAAGACCGGCGAACCCCGCGGCCCTCGGGGCCAGCACGCGGGACGCGGAAACTGACCTGCGCACAATCACCAAAAACCACCGATAGAAAATAGCAATGTTGTACGAAGAAATCTGCCCCAAACCCCTTGCAAAATCACGATGAGCTGAGTATAATACCACTCATGAAACGCAAAACGTCCTGCCCCTCGTCCGGCAGGGCGTTTTTGTCGGTAAAGATCCGGCAAAGAAATGTTAAGTGACCGCCCGGGGAGGGGCTTTGTATGACAAAAGACATGACACAGGGCAGCCCGCTCAAGCTCATCCTTGCCTTTGCGGTGCCGCTGATGCTGGGCAGTCTGTTCCAGCAGTTCTACAATCTGGCCGATACCATCATCGTGGGCCGTTTCGTGGGCGTGGATGCGCTGGCGGCGGTGGGCAGCGTGGGCGGCCTGAACTATCTGGTGCTGGGCTTCGTCAACGGCATCGCCTGCGGCTTCTCCATCCCCATCTCGTGGACCTTCGGCGCGAAGGACTACAGCGAGATGCGGCGCTACACCGCCAATACCGTCTGGCTCAGCCTCTTTTTCGCCGTCGTGCTCACGGTGGTGACGGTGGCCCTGACCCGGGCAGTGCTGGTCTGGACCAACACCCCCGACAACATCATCGACATCGCGGACATCTACATCCGCACCATCTTCTGTGGCATCCCCTTCACCCTGCTGTACAACGTCACCAGCGCCCTCATGCGCGCGCTGGGCGACAGCAAGCGGCCGCTCTATTTCCTGCTGGTGGCCAGTGTGCTGAACATCGGCCTCGACCTGCTCTGTATCCTCGCCTTCCGGATGGGGGCGTTTGGCGCGGCCTTCGCCACCGTGTTCAGTCAGGCGGTGGCGGGCATCGGTAGTCTCATCTACATCGGCCGCCACTACCCGGAGCTGAAATGGAGCAGGGAAGAGGGCCGTCTGAGCGCCAGCCACTGCCTCAAGCTCTGCAACATGGGCATCCCTATGGGCCTGCAGTGCAGCATCACCGCCATCGGCAGCGTCGTGCTGCAGGGCGCGGTGAACGGTCTGGGCAGCAGCATCGTGGCCGCGCAGACCGCAGGCAGCAAGGCCGCTCAGTTCCTCAGCGTGCCGCTGGAGAGCATCGGCACCGCCATGACCACCTACGCCAGCCAGAACATGGGCGCTCACGACCTCAAGCGTGTGGACCGGGGCGTCAATACCGCGCTGGGAATTGGCTGCGTCTACAGTGTGGCGTCCTTCCTCATCCTGCGTGTGCTGGATGTGCCGCTCATCAGCCTCTTCCTCGAGAGCAGCGAGGTGGAGATCATGGCGAATGCCCGCAGCTTCATCTTCTGGAACAGCGTGTTCTACATCCCGCTGGCTGTCCTCATCATCTACCGCTACACCATCCAGGGCCTGGGCTATTCCGGCCTTGCCATGTTCGCGGGCGTGGCCGAGATGGTCGCCCGTGCCATGGTGGGCTTCTGGTTCGTGCCGCTCTGGGGCTACTTTGCGGCCTGTATCGCCAACCCTGTGGCATGGTTCTTCGCCTGCTTCTTCCTCATCCCGGCGTACTTTGCAGTGCGCAAGCGCCTGACGAAGGAGCTTGCCGCAGCGCGGGTGGAGGATTGACCCTTGCCTACGGCTCCCCTTCGGGGGAGCTTTTGTTATATTTACAAATCCCCCCAAAACCGCTATACTATATATAGTTGTGTCAAAACGAGGAGGCGGGACGATGGAGCAGGAGCTGGAACGGCTGGAAGGCACGGTAGAGGACATCATCTACCTGAACGAGGACAACGGCTACACCGTGTTCGAGGTGTCGGGCGGCGGTGTCGTCACCGTTGTGTGCGGCGTGGTGGGAGAGCTCCACGCCGGTGAGAGCGTCGTCTGCCGGGGCAGGTACGAGAACCACGCTACCTATGGCCGACAGTTCCACGCACAGGAGTGCGAGACGGATATGCCCAAAGACCTCGAGGCCGTCTACGCCTTCCTCGCCAGCCGGTCGCTGCCCTACATCGGCGCACGGACGGCGGATAAGATCATTGACAAATTCGGCGCGGCGGCGCTGGAAGTGATCGCCAACGACCCCGCCCAGCTCACCCTCATCCCGGGCATCTCGGCGGACAAGGCCGACCGCATCCAGCAGGAGTTCAAGCGGATGTTCGGAATGCGGGAGCTCATCGCCTATCTGGCTCAGTTCGAGATCAGCCCCCGCCGGGCGATGGAGGTCTTCCGCACCTTCGGGCCGGGGGCCATGCAGGCCATCCAGCAGAACCCCTACCTGCTCTGCGGGGAGCCGCTGCAGCTGGACTTCCGCCACGCCGACAGCATCGCCCAGTATTACCAGATGGCAGGGGACTGCGCCCAGCGGCTGGAAGCCGCCCTCCTGCGCACCCTGCGCCACAACGCCGGCAACGGCCACACCTGTCTGCCCCGGGCGCAGCTGCTGGAAACAGCGTCGAACTTCATCCACCAGCCCCCCGAAAAGCTGGCGGCGGCGCTGGACGGCTGCATCCAGACCGGGAAACTGGCGGTGCGGATGTTCGACGGCACACCGTATATCTATCTGCCGGATCTGCTGGCCGCAGAGCAGGACATCGCCGACCGTCTGGCCATGCTGACTAGGCGCGGAAAGCAGACGGCCCGAAACCTCGACAAGAACATCCAGATCCTGGAACTGGCGCAGGGCTTTGCTTACGCGCCGCTCCAAAAGGAAGCCATCCGCAAGGCCATGACCGAGAACTGCCTTGTCCTCACCGGCGGCCCCGGCACCGGCAAGACCACCACGGTCAACGCCATCTTGCAGCTGCTCGAGAACGAGGCCGAACGGGTAGCCCTCTGCGCTCCCACAGGCCGCGCCGCCAAGCGTCTGAGCGAGCTGACGGGCCGGAAAGCCTCCACCATCCACCGTCTGCTGGAAGTGGACTACACCGGCGGCGTGGTCAGCTTCATCCACAACGACAAGAACCTGCTCAAGTGCGACGTCGTTATCCTCGACGAGATGAGTATGGTGGACGTCAAGCTGTTCCAGGCCCTCATTGCGGCACTGCGGTACAGCTGTCGTATTATTATGGTAGGCGACGCCGACCAGCTGCCCAGCGTCGGCCCGGGCAATATCCTCGGCGAGATCATCCGCTCCGGGCTGGTGCCGACGGTCTGCCTCAACGAGATATTCCGGCAGGCCGCTCAGAGCCTCATCGTGGAGAACGCCCACCACATCATCTCGGGCGAACCGCTGAAAAAGGGCGGAAAGACAGACGATTTCTTCTTCCTCGAAGCCGACGGCGACGCGGCCCAGAAGCTGGTCTGCGACCTCGTGACCACCCGTCTGCCCCGCAGCTACCAGTTCGACCCGGTGAAGGATATTCAGGTGCTCTGCCCCACGAAGCTCGGCCCCACCGGCACCCAGGCCCTCAACGCGGAGCTGCAGGCCATGCTCAACCCGCCAAAGAAGGGCAAGCCGGAGCTGCAGAGCGCGGCCCGGGTCTTCCGGGTGGGGGATAAAGTGATGCAGGTGCGCAATAACTACGAGATCACGTGGCAGCGCATCGGCGGGGAACAGGGTGTGGGTGCCTACAACGGCGACATCGGCATCGTGGAGTCCATCGATGTGCGCAGCCGCTCCATGGTGGTGCGGATGGACGACCGGCGGCTGGTCTATCCGGCGGAGAACCTCAACGAGCTGGAAATTGCGTATGCCATCACAGTACACAAAAGCCAGGGCAGCGAGTTCCCGGCGGTCATCCTCCCGGCGGCACAGGTGCCGCCCCGCCTGTGTTACCGCAACCTCTTCTATACCGGCGTCACCCGCGGGCGGAAGCTCTGCATCGTGGTGGGCCGGCGGGACGTGGTGAACCGGATGATGTCCAATATCCGCCAGAACCTGCGCTACAGCGGCCTGGCAGCTCTGCTGGCCCAGGCTCTGCCGCCGGAGCAGGAGAACCTTTAAGGGTTTCTTTTTGGATACACCTGTGTTATACTATAATGTGTTTTGATGACCCGCGCCCGGAGATGGGCGATGGAAATAGAGAATGGGCAGCAGAGAAAGGAAATATCACGACTATGGCACAGAATGACATCGGTATCGATCTTGGTACGACGACCATCATCATCGCGCAGGAGGGGCAGGGCGTCGTGCTCAACCAGCCCAGCGTGGTGGCGGTGGACACCCGCAAGAACTGCGTGCTTGAGGCCGGCGACAAGGCCCTTGCAATGGTGGGCCGCACGCCCAACTACATCTCCGCCATCTTCCCGCTGAAGGATGGCGTCATCAGCGACCACACCATGACCCGGGAGCTCATCTGCCGCTTCGTCAATCAGGTCTACAGCTCCCACATGGTCAAGCCCCGTGTGGCCGTCTGTGTGCCTGCCGCCATCACCGGCATCGAGAGCGACGCCGTGGTGGAGGCCGTCATGGCTGCCGGTGCGCGTCAGGTCTACCTCATTGATGAGCCGATCGCCGCAGCTCTCGGCTCCGGCATCGACATCACCGTGCCGGATGGCCGGATGATCATCGACATCGGCGGCGGCACCACCGACATCGCCGTGCTGAGCCTCGGCGGCAAGGTCAAGGCCACCAGCGTCCGCGTGGCCGGCAACCACTACGACGAAGAGATCCTGAAGTTCGTGCGCAACAAGTTCAGCATCGCTATCGGCCAGCGCACCGCTGAGAACCTGAAAAAGAACGTGGCCTGCTGCCCCCAGAAGGCAGATTTCAACGAGACCATGGAGATCAAGGGCCGCAGCCTGCTTACCGGACTGCCCGTGCGCGTCAATGTCTCCACCGCCGACCTCTACGAGCCGGTCATGCGCCTGAGCGAGCAGATCGGCACCGCCGCCCATCAGGTGCTGGAAAAGACTCCTCCGGAGCTGGCCGGCGACATCTACCGCAACGGCGTCGTCCTCACCGGCGGCGGCGCACAGCTCCACGGCCTGCCTGAGTACCTGAGCCAGGAGCTGAAGGTGGAAGTGACCGTCTCGCCTGACCCCGTCAACTGTGTCGCGCTGGGTACGGCCATGAGCCTGCGTCTGGGCGACAAGCTGGAGACCGGCTTCATGGACGCCACCCCCCGCATGGGTCGCCGCTGAGAGGAAAGCGCTGTTCACAGAACCGTGAAAAACAACATGATTTTTGTTCATAGTTGTTGAATCGACCCGGAAAATATTGTATAATATCTTCAAATCGCTTTTTGCCGCCCGCCCCCCGGGCGGCAAAGAAAAAAGTAAATAGGAGGAAGACCATGGATTTAGGTTATGATGTGATCGTTACCATAACCGGTATTGTGCTGGTGTTTCTGATCCTCGTCCTGCTGATGGCCATCATCACGCTGGAGGGCAAGATCTTTGACGCCATGAACGGCAAGAAGGCAGCTGCCAAGGCTGCTTCTGCTGCAAAACCGGCTGCTCCTGTGAAACAGGCCGCTGCGCCCGCTCCTGCAAAGGCTGCTGCCCCGCAGGTCGAGGTCGGCATCCCCGGCGACGTTGTGGCAGCCATCATGGCAGCCATCTACTCTATGGGCAACGGCAAGTATGTGCTGAAGGCAGTCCGCCGCGGCAAGAATGGCTGGGGCAAGGCTGGCGTCAACGACACCACCGCGCCCTTTTAACACAGGAGGAAAAACATGACTCAGTTTATTGAGACTCTGGTCGGTATTTTCCAGAGTTCCGGTTTTGCCAAGTTCGGTGAGCCGGGCGGCTGGCTGTACGCAGTGATGATCTGCGTAGGCTGCTTCCTGCTCTACCTCGCTATCGTCAAAGAGTTCGAGCCTCTGATCCTGCTGCCCATGGCTTTCGGCATGATCCTGGCCAACCTCCCCGGCAGCGGCGTCATCCACATGCAGTACTTTGTCGGTGACGGCCTCGAGCACCCGATGTGGGTCGAGATCCTGAACAACGGCGGTCTGGCTGATATGCTCTACATGGGCGTCAAGCTGGGCATCTACCCGCCGCTGATCTTCCTCGGCATCGGCACCATGACCGACTTCGCACCCCTGATCTCCAACCCCAAGAGCCTGCTGCTGGGCGCTGCCGCTCAGTTCGGTATCTTCGGTACCTACATGGGCGCTCGTCTGCTGGCCGCTACCGGTCTGGTGGACTTCACCCAGAAGCAGTCTGCCGCCATCGCCATCATCGGCGGCGCAGACGGCCCCACCGCTATCTTCGTTACCTCCCGTCTGGCTCCTGAGCTGCTGGGTTCCATCGCCGTCGCGGCCTACAGCTACATGGCTCTGGTGCCTGTTATCCAGCCGCCTATCATGAAGGCTCTGACCTCTAAGAAAGAGCGTACCGTCGTGATGAAGCAGCTGCGCACCGTGAGCAAGACCGAGAGGGTCATCTTCCCCATCATGGTCACCATCATCGTCTCCCTCATCGTGCCGGATGCCGCCGTTCTGGTCGGTATGCTGATGCTGGGCAACCTGATGAAGGAGTGCGGCGTCGTGGACCGTATCCAGAAGACCGCCGGCAATGAGCTGATGAACATCATCACCATCTTCCTGGCTCTGTCTGTTGGCTGCACCACCTCTGCAAACACCTTCCTGAACAGCCGCACCCTGTTCATCATCGTGCTGGGCCTCATCGCATTCTCCTTCGGCACCGCTGCCGGTGTTCTCTGCGGCAAGGTCATGTATATCCTGACCGGCGGTCAGGTCAACCCCCTGATCGGTTCCGCTGGCGTTTCCGCTGTGCCTATGGCTGCCCGTGTTTCTCAGAAGGTCGGCCAGAGCGAGAACCCCTCCAACTTCCTGCTGATGCACGCAATGGGCCCCAACGTGGCCGGTGTTATCGGCTCCGCCGTCGCTGCTGGTATCCTCATCAACATCTTCGGCTAAGCATTTCCTGAAATTTCCGCTCCATCGTGGTATTGACCGCGGTGGGGCGGTTTTTTGTTTGCATTGTTTTTATGTACAACTTTTTTGAAATGTGATATACTATATTTTAAGTGATATATCCAGAAATGATTGAAAAGAACAGGTGAAACAATGGCAACAGATCTCGCACAACAATTCTGCGCTTTGCGTGATACGTATATTGAAAAGCAGTTCGGACGCCTGAACGATATGCAGCGGGAGGCGGTGTTCACCACCAACGGCCCTCTGCTCATCCTCGCGGGTGCAGGCAGCGGAAAGACCACCGTGCTGGTCAACCGCATCGCCAACCTCATCCGCTTCGGCTCGGCCCACGGCTCCAAGTGGACGCCCCGGGAGGTGACGGAGGACGATGTGAAAGCTCTGCGCACCGCCATCATGACCGGCACCGACGCCCCGGTGTGGCTGGACGGGATGCTGCGGAAGGACGCCGTCCGGAGCTGGAACGTCATGGCCATCACCTTTACCAACAAGGCCGCCGGTGAGCTGAAAGAGCGTCTGCGCCGGATGCTGGGCGGGGAAGAGGGCGACGAGGTGTTCGCCTCCACCTTCCACTCGGCCTGTGTCCGCATTCTCCGCCGCTGGGCCGAGGAGATCGGCTACCCCCGCAGCTTTACCATCTACGACAGCGACGACTCCCAGCGGGTCATGAAGGCTGTGTACAAAGAGCTGAGCGTGGACGACAAGTTCTTCCCGGTCAAAAGCGCCATCAACCAGATGAGCCGTTGGAAAGACCAGCTCATCAGCCCGGAAGAGGCCCTGAAGACCCCGGCCCGGGACACGAAGGGCGCCCTTGCGGCCAAGGTCTATGCCGCCTACGAAAAGAAGCTCAAGGAGGCCGGTGCCTTCGACTTCGACGACCTCATCTACCAGACGGTCATCCTGCTGTCGGAGCACGAGGACGTGCGGGAGTTCTACCAGAACAAGTACAAATATCTGCTGGTGGACGAGTATCAGGACACCAGTGTGGCCCAGTTCCGGCTCGTGAGCCTGCTCACCGGCCCGGAGAAAAACATCTGCGTCGTGGGCGACGACGACCAGAGCATCTACCGCTTCCGCGGCGCGACCATTGAGAACATCCTCAACTTCGAGCGCATCTATAAAGGAACCAGGACCATCCGACTTGAGCAGAATTACCGCTCTACGTCGAATATCCTGAATGCCGCCAACTGTGTCATCCAGCACAACACCGAGCGCAAGGGCAAGACCCTCTGGACGAAGAACGGCGAGGGCGACAAGGTGCAGGTCTACACCGCCGAGAACGAGCAGGACGAGGCCAGCCATATCGCGGACGTCATCGGCCAGCACCTCAAAGAGGGCGGACATCTGGCCGACCACGCCATCCTCTACCGGATGAACGCCCAGTCGGCCCCCATCGAAAGCTACTTCACCCGTGCGGGCATCCCGCATAAGATCGTGGGCGGCCAGCGCTTCAACGACCGCAAGGAAGTCAAGGACATCCACTCCTATATGTCCATCGTGGCGAACCCCCGGGACGATGTCCGACTCCGCCGTATCATCAACGAGCCTGCGCGCAAAATCGGTGCGACGACCATCGAGGTCATTGCTGACCTTGCCGCCCAGCAGGGCATCAGTATGCTGGATGTCATCTCCCATGCCGACCAGTACGCCAAGCTCAGCCGCGCCATCGCGCCGCTGTTCAAGTTCTGGGACATCTACCAGAAACTGCAGGAATCGCTGGAAACAAAGACGCTGGATGAGTTCGCTTCCGATGTCATTGAGATCACAGGCTACCGCGCCATGCTGGAAGCCGACGCCGCCAAGGGCCACGAGGATGCCGCTGACCGTCTGCAGAACCTCGGTCAGCTGGTCAACAACGTCAAGAGCTACTGCGACCAGCACGGCGAAGAGGCCTCGCTGGAAGGCTATCTGGAGGACATCGCCCTCATCAGTGACATCGACAGCTACAACGAGAGCGCCGACCAGGTGGTGCTGATGACCATCCACTCGGCCAAGGGCCTTGAGTTTCCCTATGTATTCCTCATTGGCATGGAAGAGGGGGTCTTCCCCAGTGAGATGAGCAAGTATTCCGAGGCTGACCTCGAGGAGGAGCGCCGTCTGGCCTATGTCGGCATCACCCGCGCCAAGAAGGAGCTTTACATCTCCAACAGCGTCACCCGGATGCTCTATGGCCGCACCCAGCGCAACGAGCCCAGCCGCTTTCTCCGGGAGATCGAGCCGGAGTACATCGAAGAGACCCGCAGCCCGGTGCTGGAACAGCGCTCCCGTATGAGTAGTGGATGGGGAAGAGGTTACAGCGACGACACCGTCCCGGGCGGCGCGTCGGGCTACTCCGGCCCCTCCGGCTGGGGGCGCGCGGCCTCCGGTCGCGGCGGCTACCTTAGTAAAGAATACAACGCATCTGTGCCGGAAAATCGAGGCTTTGGTGACCGGTACGGAAAAAAACGAAGCGCAGCGTATGAAAGAACAGCGTCGATGCTGGCTGAGATGGAAGCAATCGCTGACGATCCGGAAGGATATATGAATGGTAAAGTGAGCGGCGAAGACTATATGGAATACGTTCGTAATCGTATGGATGGTCGAATGGATTCCGGCTTCGGCTCTGGCTATGGCCGTCCGGCAGCGCCCAAAGCGCCGGTCAGACCCGCAGGCGGCGGTGTGACCTCTTCGCCCCGTCCGGCAGCGGCATCCACCGGCCCCAAGCACTATGAGCCGGGCGACATCGTGGAGCACAAGGTCTTCGGGCGCGGCAAGGTGCTGAAGGTCAAGCCCGCCGCCGGCGACCAGATCGTGGAGATCAGCTTCGAGAAGGTGGGCGTGAAGAAGACCATGGCCAACTTTGCACCCCTTGTGAAGATAACGACGGAGGAATGAGAAAAATGATGACTGTCCGATTGATAGCACATACGCCGGAGCCGGAGAAGGTCGTGGCGGCCGCGGCAAAGCTCTGCTACTCCGACGCCCACATCACCGACCTGCTGGACGGGCTGGATGAGGAAAAGACTGCCCGCTTCCTGACCATGCTCAGCGATCTGGGCCACGCCAGCCCCATTGAGCACGCAAGCTTCACCTTCGGCATCGAGGGCGTCAGCCGTACCCTGCTGGCCCAGATCACCCGCCACCGCATCGCGTCCTTCAGCGTCCAGAGTCAGCGGTACGTCCGTCTGGACGATTTCCGCTACGTCATCCCACCCGAGATCGAGGCCATCCCCGAGGCAAAGGCGGCGTTCATCGAGAGCATGAACGAGGACGCCAGGCGCTACCTCGACCTCGTGCAGAAGCTGGAAGACGGCCACACCGCCCGCCTCATGGCCTGTCTCTTATACACATCTCCGAGCCCACGAGACCGTACTAGATCTCG
>OJQN01000647.1_pt1 | contig 12015 bp, 9 predicted proteins | sample 1598881 | NCBI WGS metagenome assembly OJQN01 (sample SAMN03922512, study PRJEB24848) | human gut metagenome | isolation source: stool sample | host: Homo sapiens | place: Germany | collected 2010-02
CGTATTTCGAGAAGAAAAAGCAAATTGGTTTTGAGAGGACTATAAATTCCAGTTTATCAGTATCAAAAATAGAATATGAACAACAAAAAACATCGTAGCAATACGGTGTTTTTTGTTACCCAAAACCCACAATTCAATACATAACCACAGGTTAGTGCAAATATCTTATGTGATTTTTTGAAAGGCTTAGAAAGGGATATTTACCCCGTTTTTCGCCCCGAAAAATGACACAAACAAAGCTTAATGTATCTTTCCTGTGGTTTTTATTTTCAGACAGAAAGGTGGATTGATATGCCAAGAATGAGCAAAAAACGGAAAAAAGAATGGGCATTGTTTCTGAATGACAGAAACCGCATTACCTACAACGAGCTTTACAGAAAATGCAGGAATGACTGTAAGCAGAGTTTCCGCTGTATTGTGGTGCTTTGCCCGAAATATTTATCGAAAAGGAGAACAAAGAAAAATGATTGAAAATGAAATGACTGTCAGCGTGCCTCTTGAAGTTGTCAAGGCGAGTGAAATCGAGCCGAAAGAAGTGAAATGGCTATGGTATCCATATATTCCGGTTGGCAAGGTTACGCTGTTGCAGGGCGATCCCGGCGATGGAAAAAGCAAGCTAATGCTTTCCATTGCCGCCCTGCTCTCAAAGGGCGAACCTCTGCCCTTTACCGAAACGGAAGAAAACGAGCCTATGACTATCATCTATCAGACAACGGAAGATGACGCCGATGATACGGTAGTCCCTCGCTTCAATTCGGCTGGTGGGAACGGAGAAAACCTCATCTTCATCAAGGAAGATGAAAAATCTTTGTCCTTTGGGGATAACCGTATTCGTGAAGCGATTGAGATGTACCACGCAAAACTTTTAATTCTTGACCCGATGAGTTCCTATATCGGAGAAAGTTGTTCGATGAACAATGCCAACGAAACAAGAGCCGAGTTTAATCATCTGATAGCGGTTGCGAAAGATACAGGCTGTGCGATTGTGATTATCGCTCATATGAACAAGATGAGGGATACCAATCCTCTGTACCGTACCAACGGTTCGATTGACATTGCGGGTGCTGCAAGAAGTATTCTTGCAATCACACGCACACCGAACAAGGAAGTACCTACGGAAAGATATTTGGTGCAGGTAAAATCCAACCTTGCCCCAACAGGCTCTGCCATTCTGTTTGAGGTGTCGGAGAAAGGTGTGGACTTCATTTCCGAAATGGAAATGACAGCGGCAGAAGCGTTCCAGTCCCTTGTACCGAAAATCGGCAGACCAAATGATAAGGAAGTCAAGGCGAAAGCATTTCTGATGGAAATGCTGAAAGACGGAGAAATGCTTTCTTCGGATTGTGAAGAAAAACTTGAAGCCGCAGGGTTCAGAAAATCGACCATCAAAAAGGCAAAGAAGAACGCAGGAGTTATCTCCCGAAAGAAAGGTTTTCTGTGGTACTGGTCTTTACCGATGGGCGATATACCGAGAGAATAAATGCAGGCTGTCTGCTGATAGGACAGTCTGTTTTTATGATTGAGGTATCAAAGGAGGTCAAGGGGGAACACCCTTGCCCACGACATCTTTGCAGACGAAGTCTGAAAGTGTCATAGTGGGTTACACACATTCAAAGAATGTTGTGTAATGGCTTCGCCCTGCCGAGAAAGGAGAGCAAAAATGGCGAAAAACAACAAGGCGGATATGAGTTGTGCAAGGGTTAAAAAGTACACCGCTTCTGATGTGAGCAAGGCAGAAAGGCACAACGAACGCAAGAATGAAACCTATGAAAATATGAATGTGATTGAGGAACGCATACCCTATAATGTGCATTTCAAAAAGCCTTTTGCCCCGACCTATATGGAACAATTAAAGCAGATGGAAACTGACGGTATGGTGTCGCTTCGAGGGCTGAGGAAAGGCGCAACGCTGTTCAATGAGATTGTGATTGATGTGAACACAATGTACTTCGAGCGTAACGGCGGCTACGAATATGCAAAGCAGTTTTACGAAGAAGCATTCCATTTTATCGAGGAAAAATTCGGTGCTGATAATGTCATATCGGCTGTTATGCACGCTGATGAAATCAATGTAGCGGCAACCGAGGAACTTGGAAAAGAGGTTTACCACTATCATCTTCACGCTATGGTTTTGCCTGTGGTGGAGAAAGAAATCCTATGGAGCAAGCGTTGCAAAGATGAAAAACTGCGAGGAACGGTTAAGGAAGTTGTTCATCAAATCAGCCATTCAAAGAAATGGAAATCGGATATTCCGCTGACCGACGAAAAAGGCAATCCGCTTCTCAGAAAGAACGGAAAACCGATGTTCCGAGCTTCATACAGTATTCTGCAAGATGAATTGTTTAACCATATGACGGAGCAAGGCTTCAAAGGCTTTCAGCGTGGCGAATACGGAAGTACAGCGGAACATCTTACTTCCCTACAATATCAAATCAAGCAGGACAAGGAACGATTAGAGAAGTTGCAGAAGCGTATTCAGCGTGAACAGATAAAGTATGAGCCTGCCCGTAATGTTTCCAAAACCTATAACGAGATTGACCGTATGGGGCAGAAAACAATCACGGGTAAAATGGCAATCTCCAAAGAGGATTATTCTGAGCTTACTGCCCTTGCTAAAGAGGGCATTACCAGTCGTGCGGAAATCAGCGAATTAGAACAGAGTGCAAACTATTACCGACAGAAATATTTTGACAGTGCAAACGCACTTGAAAGAATGAAAACCAAATACGACGAACTGAAAGAAAAGTGCAGACCTTTTCTTCAAGCGTTGGAGCATTTCCCCGAAGTTGCTAAACTTTTTACCGAAAAAGTGAAGCAACTTTTTTCTTTTAAGGAAGCGCAGGAACGAGCCGAAAAAGAAGCAAGGGAAAAAGAACGACAGGAGCGTATCAAGGCTCGAAGAAACAAGCGTGGTATGGAAAGATAACCTTTTCCATTATACTCACGACTTAATGACTTGTTGATATATTGAAAATCTGCGGTTGATGGGTGTTCTAATGTGAATACCCATCAATCAAAATTTTATGAAAGAGAGGAACGGACTATATGAAAGAACAGAAACATTCTTATTCACAACGCATTGGAAAGACAACATTCATCGTAAATGTAAAGCAGTCTGAAAGTGCCAAAAAGCCTTTGAATACGGTGTTTCAAGACATCTGCAAGCACGAGGTTTTGGGCGATTTCTTTACGGACAAATCGTTTAATTTAGAAAATCCACAAAAAGTATCTTGACAAACTCGACCCCGAGGGAACCGGATACCGGGCAAAGACGAGGTTTGCAAAATTTTTCAATTTACCGGAGCTGATCAGTCTTTTCAAGGAAAGTGCCGATATTCAGACACCGGATATGCTGAAACTTCCAGTGCCGGAAGCGGAGTATGAAAATGTGGTATTAAAGCCGAGTGAATTTCAGAAAGACATGGTAGCGTCACTTGCGGAACGTGCCGAAGCAGTCCGGGACAGACAGGTACAGCCTTATGAGGACAATATGTTAAAGATCACGAATGACGGAAGAAAGCTGGCACTTGACCAGCGTCTGGTCAATGATATGCTGCCGGATGATGAAAATTCAAAAGCTGCAACCTGTGTCGATAAGGCATTTGAAATTTGGGAGGACACAAAAGAGCAGAAATCCACGCAGTTAATTTTTTGTGACCTGTCTACACCAAAAGGAGATGGCACATTCAATGTGTATGAGGACATCAGGAACAAACTCATGGAGAAGGGAATACCGGAGAACGAAATCGCATTTATTCATGATGCGAATACGGAACTGAGAAAAGCGGAGCTGTTTGCAAAAGTAAGAAGCGGACAGGTTCGTTTTTTATTGGGTTCCACGGCAAAAATGGGAGCCGGAACTAATGTGCAGGACAGGCTTATCGCACTGCACCATCTGGATGTGCCGTGGCGTCCTTCTGACATTGAACAGCAGGAGGGACGAATCTTACGACAGGGCAATCAGAATGACAAGGTTAAGATATTTCGTTATGTTACGGAAGGTACATTTGACAGTTACTCGTGGCAACTCATAGAGAATAAGCAGAAATTCATCGGTCAGATCATGACCAGTAAATCCCCGGTGCGAAGCTGTGAGGATGTGGACGAAGCGGCACTTTCCTATGCAGAGGTAAAGGCACTTGCCACAGGCAACCCGTATATCAAGGAAAAGATGGATTTAGACATTCAGGTATCGAAGCTGAAACTGATGAAGGCGAACCATACAAGCCAGAAATACCGTCTGGAGGATAACATTACAAAGCATTACCCGCAACAGATCGCCATTTTTAAGGAGCGGATCAATGGTTTTACTGCGGATATGCAGAAATATGAGCAGAATAAGCCGTTAGATAAGGAACAGTTTGCCATAACCATCGGGGGAAAGGCATATACCGATAAAAAGGAAGCCGGAACTGCCATCATTGCCATGTGCAAGGAAATCAAGGGCATCAATGCCAGTGCAGATGTGGGGGAATACCTTGGGTTTAAGCTGAATGTGACCTTTGATTCTTTCAATAATAAGTTCGTGATGAATGTGAAAGGTGCCATGAGCCATCCAATGGAGGTCGGCACTGATCCACTCGGCAATATCACCCGTATCAACAATGCGTTGGAAGCAATGCCGGCACAGCTTGAAGAGGCACAGACGAAACTTTCCAATGTGGAACATCAGCTTGAAACAGCGAAAGCAGAGGTAAATAAGCCATTTGCGCAGGAAGCAGAGCTTAGTGAGAAGCTGGATCGTCTGACTGCATTGAATGCTCTCCTGAACATGGATGAAAAGGGGAATGATGCGATTGAAATGGATGATGAAACAGAAACGGAAAGAAAACTTGCAGACCGACCAGCAGAACGGACTTCATTGAAGGGGAAACTCTCCGAAATGAAGGCAAGGGTGTTCGGGACACCTGCAGAAAGGGATGCAACAGATAAAGCAAAAGGAAAAGACCAGATTTTATAATGTATTTGTGCAGAGGGCAGCTATAATGGCTGCCTTTTGTCATGCAAAAATGGAGGTAATCTATGGCAGATAATCAAACAGAGAAACAAAAAGTACAGGAACTTACAGACAAGCTGGAACGTGGTCTGACAGAACTTTTCAACAGTGAAAGTTACAAAAATTATCTTTCCACGATGTCAAAATTTCATAATTACAGCTTTAACAATACACTTCTGATCGCCATGCAGAAGCCGGAAGCATCCCTTGTGGCAGGCTATAAGGCATGGCAGAAGAACTTTGATCGTCATGTGAATAAAGGGGAGAAAGCAATCCGTATTCTTGCACCCGCACCCTATAAAATCAAAGAGGAGCGTGACAAGATTGATCCGGTCACGCAGGAAATCATGCTTGACCGTGACGGCAATCCACAGAAAGAGGAAGTAGAGATTACAATTCCTGCATTTCGTGCGGTGTCGGTATTTGATGTGTCACAGACGGATGGAAAGCCAATCCCGGAACTGGAAGCGAAGGAGCTTCTTTCCGATGTGGAAGGATACCAGGATATGATCCATGCGGTGGAAGCTGTCTCTCTGGTTCCGATTGAGATGGAAGAAATCGCAGGCGAATCGAAAGGATATTTTGACCGGGAAGCAAGGCGTATTGCGGTGCAGGAGAACATGAGTGAGAGCCAGACCTTAAAGACCATGATTCATGAGGTAGCGCATTCCATGTTGCATAATAAAGAGGTGGAACAGGACGAGCAGGCAAGAAAAGACCGGAACACGAAAGAGGTGGAAGCGGAGGGTATTGCCTATACCGTATGCCAGCACTTCGGAGTAGATACTTCAGAGTATTCTTTCGGATACATTGCCGGATGGAGCAGTGGCAGGGATACAAAGGAATTAAAATCATCTATGGATACCATTCGCAGGACGGCATCGGAGCTGATCACAGGGATTGAGGAACAGTTGGAGGAAATACGAAGGGACAGGGAAGTATCAAAGGAGCAGACAAAGGAAAGCATCCTGCTCATACAGAATGATGACCTTTCGGAGTTTAGTCTGCTGGATGTCTATGGGATGGACAGACAGGAACTGATGCAGGCACTTTCTGTAATGACTGAGAATGATAAATTAAGTATTCCGGCATATCTGGAGAGCAAGGGTGCATGGGTTACGGAAATCGGTAATCAGGATACCAGGGAGTATGGCGAGTATCATTTGGATGTCCGCTATAACACGGATACCGATGAACTGGCTGATATGAAAGAGCGGAAAGCCATTTATGATAAGGCAATGGAACCAATCAATGCCAATGATGTGATTGTGAAGTTTGTGTCAGCTTTTGAAAGTGAGTGGGAAGTCTTAAAAATCACAAATCTGTCACGGGAGGATGTCGGAAATTTACTGAAAGATATGGCGGCACTCGATGAAAATGAGTGGGACGGAGATTACCTTGCATATCTGACCGGGCATGGTGCAGAGATAACTTTGTTCGCATCCAGTACGGGGTTAAATACGGATATACTGGATTTATGGGATTTTGAGTACGATTTTGATGCAGGACTGACGGATGCGGTGGAGCTGTCCGCCATGCAACAGGCAGAGCATATTATTCACAGGCTGGAGCATGGACAGCCTGCTTTTTCGGATGATGAGAGAAATCTGATTGTCAATTATGCGTTCAAACTGGGAGATATGGAGAAAACAAGGGAGCTTGCGGAACATATCTATGCACAGGAGACAGAGGGCAATCAGGATGTGGCACTTGTGATGATAGATGCACAGGCAGAAATCGACGCACTGCCGGATACGATGGTAGGAATTTCTGAAATGCAGGAATATGGGTATACATGGAATGAAATGCTGCCACTTACTAAGGAAAGAGCGTTAGAGCTGTTTGACCATGATCTCCCGGTATATCTTTTGCATGAGGATGGCTCAGAGAGTACCGTAGATGACAGAAAGCAGATTGCAGAGCATGAGGGAATGTTTGGCATTGAAAAAGGGGACTGGCAGAATGAGAGGAAACTGCGTCTCATGCAGGAACAGCTTGAAGATTCTGATGCAAACAGGGAAGCACAGCTTTTATATGGAAATACCGATAAATACGGTATTTACCAGTTAAAGGATAATCCCGAACTGGACAAGTTCCGTTTTGAGGGAACGGAAAGTCTGAAACGTAGGGGTATAACAAAAGACAATTTTGATGCAGTATTGCCGGAAAATTATAAACTGGTGTATCTAGGTGAACTGTCAGAAATGCAGGGACAGACGCAATCGGAAACACTGGAAGCAATCTATACAAAGCTCAATATTGACCATCCGGCAGACTACAAGGCACATTCCCTGTCGGTCAGCGATATTGTAGTATTGCACGAGAATGGGGAAAACACCGCACACTTTGTAGATTCTTTTGGATTTACAGAGTTGTCAAAGTTCATGCTGACACTGGAGGGTAAGGAGAATGAGATAGAGACGGAGCTTGCGGTTCATATTGCAGACCGTTATATCCTGATGCACGAATGTGAGGAGGGATATGATTATTCCATTCTGGATGAACAGTACCATTTGCTGGATGGCGGTGTCTATGATAACCCGGATATTACCATCCGCAGGGCAATGGATATGGTGATTGCAGATTTGAAAGAACCGAGATTTTCAGCCGTGACCGAGCAGTATTACCGGGATGAGTATTTACAGGGAGAAGTGTATGCCGGTTCGGAGGCAGAGATCGTCAATTTTGAGGAACTTTCTGAAAAAGCTGAGGAAGTGGAACAGGCTGACTTGGCAGCACAGCAGGCAGAAATTATCGAAAATAATGCGGATGTGGTCGCTGATTTTCGGGCAAAGACGGAAGAACTGTTTCACAGTCTGGACGGACAGAGTGCGGAAGATATTGAAAAGACAGTGTATGCTTATGTGCAGGCGCAGATTGATGAATACGGTCTGGATGCGAAAATCGTGGATGTAGTGGTAGCCGGAAGCCGTTGCAGGGGCATGGAACAGGAGAATTCGGACTTGGATGTGGTGGTGGAATACACCGGCTCAACCAGGGAGGATGATTTGTTCAATATGCTCCATGAGGACAGCATTTACATTGCGGGGATCAGGGTGGATATTAACCCGATCACAGAGGGACGAACCGGAACACTGGAGACTTATCTGCCGGAAGTGGAAACTTACCTGCAGGAGAAGGTACAGCAGCAACAGGTCAATACCCAGCTTGTAACACAGGGGCGGGAACAGGAACCGGCAGAGAAGACGGAACTGGCAAATGAACCTGTTATTGAGCCGGAGACCGTCCATGTGACATTTACGGTGGCAGAGTGTGGCGAATTTCACAATCTGGGCGAATATCATGAGGGAATAGAAACGATTGAGGAAGCCATTCAGATTTATCAAGCTATTGATCCATCCCGGATGAACGGTATCCCTTCGATTGGTGTGAATATGCACATCGAGGGAACAGAGGAATGGGAAGATGAGCAGGCGGATGTTCTTACAGGAAAATATATAGATGTAGATTATTTGAATTATTTACCAGAGGTACGTGATAATCCAAAGGTACAGGAAGCAGTTGCAAAACTGATTGTAGCATTTCCGGACAGAGAAGTGAATGACCGGGAATCTAAGGAGTACCTTGCAAAAATCGCTGAGTACAAGCCGCTTGCTAAGATAGAGGAACTTGAGGAGCAGAATTATAACATGATTGATAATGTGCTTAACAATGGTGTGGAGAAATTCAATCGTGAAGAAGAAAAGAAAGAACAGCAGGAAAAGTCACAGGCACGTTCTTCCTTAAAAGAGCGTCTTGTAGCCAAACAGAAGGAAGCAGCACATGGAAACAATAAGGACACGAAGGAACAGGAAAAATCAAAAAATTCGCATAGGGAGATGTAGGATGATGAATAAATTCACAGTAGAAGAAATCAATTTCATGTGTGTTTTTGAGGCACAGAATAGAACGGAGATGATGAAAGAAATCAGACGGATAATGCCACACATAAAGGATAGCGATATGGAAGATCTTGCGGGGCAGGTGCTGAGAAAGTTAGATGGCATGACAGATAAAGAATTTACGGAATTAGTATTAGAAGCGGCAGAATAAAAAGATGGTAGTCATTAGGAAATATCCTTTTGACTACCATCTTTTTTGTTGAAAATTAAAGAGGAGCCGGATTGCTCCGACTCCTCCAAGTATGTGTCCGCAAACACATACCCCAATTGCTATCTATAATATACTATACACAAATAAAATATGCAAGCATTATATGGAATTTTTCAAAATACCCAGCCGAGAAAACAAATCGGGATGAATGGTAATAGCTGAAACATTCGGGTTTACAGATGATTCGTATTCTCGCGTGATCTTTTCAAATTCTCGAATAAATGATTTAATCTCAGTTTTTGAAACGTTCAGTAATTTTAAGTAATAACAAATGAGAATAATATAGTCACCAATAGTTTTGAAATTTATGTAAGGCATTCCCATTTCTAAAATCAGACACTGTTTCATTGGTCTGGATGGGTCCATTTTTTTGAAACGAGTATCATATACTACATCATTATGGGCAATAGCATTTCTCAGATCCTTTAAGGCATATACATATTTATAAAGCAATTCCCGGTAAGTATCGCTGGATAGATTTATGCCAATTGAACGGGATACTTTTTCACGCATATCAATCGTCAGACAAGAAAGTAGATAACCAAAATCACCCATAGTAAGAATTTCGAAAATTGCCCAAATTGGAACCTCATTATAGTTGACATTATTGTAAAAATGGGTGATTTTAGGGTTCTCTTTGCGGTATGCAGCGGCTATGGCATTTTGTATGGAACCTTGGAGATTCAGTTTGTTATTTTGGTATTTCTTTTTTATATCTTCACGAGTTCCAGCCGGAGCATTTTTGTAACTGCTGATTGCTTTATCATACATATCATAGACACTGCTTGAATCTATTTCTGTCATAATTGTGTTTAATGCAATATTTTTAAGGGCAGTTTCAATAAACATCATTTTTCCATATAAAAGAGACTTTAGTTTTGTGTCATATTGTATGGTTGCGTTGATCTCATTGTATGAGGTAAATGGAAGGCGGTTTGAGGATGATACAAAAAAACGGTATCCCTTATAACCATGAAAATATCCTGTATTGATCAGTTGCTGCTTTTGCGAAGTCCCTGAGATGGAAATTCCGTTATTCCTAAGATGCCGCATTAAGGCATCAGTTGATTTATAGTCTGTTTTTGCCATAGTATCTCCTAAATGTTTGTGATAATAAGTTAAGTATAATACACGGTTTCATTATTAACAAGCTACAAGATAGGATTATTCTTTTTCTTAAATTGTTCCTGCAGTGGATCGGTTTGTGTCCGTCCGAGATACCGGTCAAGATTTTCCTGTTTCCGCTTTAAATCCCGCACCTCTTTTTCACAGCTCTTGTAAGTAGCGGTCAGTTCTTTTTTCTGCGTTTCCAATGCCTGATATTCGGCTCGCAGCTTATCCACATTCAATCCTTTTAGCTTGATGCCTGCCTGTTCAAGCACCCGTCTTGCACCGCCATATAGGATGATCTGGCTCTCATATCTGCGGAAATATGCGTCAGGATTTTTTGACTTTTTGTAGGCGATATGGTAGGAGCGGTTTTCTTTATACTGCTCGGCATATTTGATGATTTCCGCAAGGTCTTTCATGCGGTGTTCCAGTTCCACAACGCTCTGCTTGGCAGATCTTCCGGCTTCGGTTTTTACAGTAATCTTATGCTCCAGATCGGAGAGAGAACCGGCTTCGTTATAGCTTTGTGCGGCGATCTTCAGATTCTCGATTGCCGCCCACTGTTGCAGTCCTGGACTGTTCTGGAATTTCTCGTCCGAGGTGTCAATGAGCCTGCGGGTGGAGTAATCCTTTTTCGGGATCACTGCCTTTCGTTCCCGTTTCTTTTCGATGCGTTCCTGGATACGTTCCTTTGTGTATTCTTTCCCTAAAGACCTCGCACTGCCACGCACAAAACGCTCCTTGTCCAGAGGACGGAAAGAGATATATTTTGCGGCATCTTCTCCAAAAGTTTCCCCTTTGATTTCGTAACCTTTTGCCCGCATCAGAAGCAGAAATTCTTCGTAAGTGGAAGCTGACTTAATGCAAAAATTGATGTCCCGTCTGAGTTGTGTTTTCCAGGTCGAACCATTCTGCTCAGACTGCCATTCCTTGTATTTTTGGCCACGTTCACCACCGGGAATGATGACAGAAAGATTGTGTTCTTTGCACAGTTTATCACTCAGGTGGCGGATGCGGTGGTAGGTCTGTGTGCAGTCATGGTATTTATTGTATTCGATGTTATCAGCCGCACAGAAGATGATATGGTTGTGTATATGCCCTTTATCAATATGCGTGGTGACAACATACGAATATTTCCCCTCTAAAACCTTGTCTGCAAGCTCTTTTCCGATGCGGTGTGCTTCCTCATAACCGACCTCGCCCGGAGCAAAAGCCTGTATGAGATGATAGGCTTTGTTGGGACTGTTTTCCCTGCAATGGTCAAGCGTATATTTAAAGTCAATCGCCGCAGTTTCGGGCGCACACGCATAAGACGAAACATAGATTTGTTCATCGGTTTTGTCCGGGTTACAGATATATTCTATGGCTTTATCAACGGTTGCTTTGATAGCATGGATTTTTGTGTATGCCATACCTCATTCATCAACTCCTTTACTTCGTCTATGTCCTCCTGATAAATGTTTCCGGTGCTGTTTACCCTCTTTGCGATCTGGTTTAAACTGGAGCTGATACGTCCCAGTTCTGTATTGTAATTTCGCAGATAACTGTAATCGACATCATACACATATCCATATAAGATCAGCTTGCGCAGGAAAGCAGACATACTCTTCATGCCGGATGCTTTGAACTTGGTGTTGAGGATGTACTGCTCATCATCGCTGAGATAAAATTGCACCGAATTGGTGCGGTTTCGCTTTGCCATTTCTGCCACTTCCTTTCTCACTTTTGGGTACAAAAAAACTGCTGTAAAATGTTCGATTTTTACAACAGTTCGTTTCAGGTTTTATTCAGTTTTG
>OJQN01000650.1_pt1 | contig 11963 bp, 8 predicted proteins | sample 1598881 | NCBI WGS metagenome assembly OJQN01 (sample SAMN03922512, study PRJEB24848) | human gut metagenome | isolation source: stool sample | host: Homo sapiens | place: Germany | collected 2010-02
TATCGTTGCTCCCTATATGAAAAAAATCGAGCTGCTCAGCAAATAAGCGCAACACAAAAAAATCCGTCGCACATGCGACGGATTTTCTTCGTTTATTTCCCTGTAGGACCGCAAAGACGGGCTTCCCCGCGGCACATGAAAGTATCCGCTTAAGGCTGCTTCCTTCCGGACCTGACCTGGTTCACAGGCTCCCATTGCGCAGGACCCAGCTTTACGATCCTACAGAGAAACAAGCTATATGATTTTATTAAAAAAGCCGCTCAGTGCGGCAGATTTTTAAGTGGCGGAGAGAGAGGGATTCGAACCCTCGGTACGGTTTCCCGTACACACGCTTTCCAGGCGTGCACCTTCAACCACTCGGTCATCTCTCCAAGGTTGAAAACTTTAAACTATTTTCAATTTGCCAGCACAATACGTACCCGCAGTCAACATAACTGCAAGTAATATTATACTGGCATTTTTAATGAAAGTCAAGCGTTTTTTGTAAAAATTTTTATAAAATCATCAAAAAAATTCTTCTGCGGCAGTTTAGGAGAAGATATCCTCCTCATCACTGTCTTCAGCCGGCAGCAGCATTACCGCACAATCAGAATTCAGAACCACGTTTTCCGAGGTGCTGCCCAAGTCATCACCGTTAGTCATATCGGCACCGGTTTTAGTCATCATAATCAGACTGACATTGTCGCGCTCACAGATAGCGGTAATTTTTCTGGAGGCTACGCCATGTGCAATGCGGTAATCGGCTTCAATACCGAAAATTTTCATTTCGTCTACCAGCTCTTGCAAAAACATCTTGGCACTGCCGTATTTTTCCTTGTAATCATGTTTGTTTCTGCTATGCTCAACAACATGCACAAACAACACCTTGCCTACATATTCACGCAGGCTACGGATAACGTTCAGCGCTTCTAAGGATTTACGGGAAAAATCGGTCGGTATCAGCACAGTATCCAGCAGATTTTCTGTAACCTCATCTTCCTCATCCTTATTAATTAGCAGGGGAATCATTGTAGCCCGTGCCAGCTCATAGGTAGTGCTGCCCATCAGCGCACGCTTCAAAAAGCCCTTGCGGTGAGATGCTACCAGCATCAGGTCAGCGTCGTTTTCTTCCGCCAGCCTGCTTAAGGTTTCGCAGGGCTCGCCTGCCGGGGTTACAATGGAAATTTCTTCATAGCCTGCCTGCTCTATATCATTTTTATACCCATCCAATCGGCTGCGCGCTTTTTTAAAGCTGCTACCGTCAGGGTCGGCATCATCGTCATCATCAAAGACGTGAGCCAAAACCACTTCCGTTTCCGTATCGGGGCATAAGCAAAACAGACACTCGGTCAATTTATCAGCCTGCGGGGACAGATCTGTGGCCAACAGGACCTTGGTGAATGTACTCATCTAATTGCTCCTTTAAAAAATATGTAATATATGGATAGTTCGCCATGAATCCCGAAATTCCTGCCTGAGTAAAAAACAGCTTTCCTAAAAATACTGCCACAGCAAAAACAAAAAGCAAAGCCATAAAATGACTTTGCTTTTTGTTTCAGGCACGTGCCTTTTTCAGGAGTCTTGCCAGCTCCATAACATTTTCCAGAGTTATATCGCTGCTGTTATCAGTTTCCTTTTCCCCTTCGATATCCACAAAAAAAGAACTGATAGGACATTCCAAAATCTGATGCAGCTTAATCAGATTGGGTATTGTCAAACCCGCGCGTCCGTTTTCGATATTGCTTAAATGCGTCTGAGTTACCCCCAACTCTTTCGCCAATTCTGTCTGAGATACCTTAGCGGAAATGCGCTGCATTTTTACACGCTTGCCTATCAGGCGATTGTATTCCTCTGTCATATTCATCATCATCCTCCCCTTTTCATAATATATATTCATTATTCCTAATTAAATTTATATAGACAGCATTATAACATATACGTATTTTACAAGCAATAGTTTTTTTAATTTTCCGCAATTTATTTAACTCTGCCTCTATCAAGTTGGCAACATTTATAATGTAGGCGAGGAATATTGTAAATAAAAAAAGCGACGTACTCTTGCATATAAGAGTACGTCGGACGCTATATTAAAATTATTCAGCAGTGCTCAAAAAGAATCAGGCACGGATAAGCTTGCCCGGATTCAGGATATTGTTCGGGTCCATAGCGCGTTTAATAGTCTTCATGATAGACATTTCTACCGGGTCGCAATAAGCTGCCAGTGCGTCAATCTTTTTCGCACCGATACCATGCTCGCCGGAAAGACGGCCACCCAGGCTGTAAACATATGCGTAGCAGATTTTGTGGAACTCTGCGAGCTGTTTTTCCCATTCTTCGTCGGTCATATCCATCTTCAGGCAGTTGAAATGCAGGTTACCGTCACCTGCGTGAGCCAGGCACATGCATTCGAAATCAAATTGCTTGGAAACCTCCATCAGGTGGTTCAGGCAGACAGCAATTTTATCGATAGGTACAACAAGGTCATCAGATGTAGATACCTTGCTCAAAGCCTTGGAGCCTTCCAGACAGCTGCGGCGTACCTTCCATACACGCTCATCTGCTTCAACAACGTCGGTTGCACCGCAGGCAGTACAGATTTCGTCAAGCTGCTCCATCTTCATATCCAGCTCGTCCTCGTTAAAGGTTTCCACGGTAACGATAACGTAGCTGCCATCCTCGTAATGCGGCAGACGCTGTTCTGCATAATCGCTGGCAGCACGTACAAAGCCGTTGTCCATAAATTCAACACTTGTCGGATTCAGGCCGGCCTTAACCAGCGCAGGCACCAGGTCGACAGCCTTTTGTACCTCGGTGAAAACTGCAAGGATATCCAGACGATACGGAGCCAGCGGCAGCAGCTTCAGAGTTGCTTTGGTGATGATACCCAAAGTACCCTCACTGCCCATTACCAATTGGTCGAGGCAGTAGCCAGTGCTGCATTTTTTCAGGCGGTTGCCCAGCTCAGCGATTTCACCGGTCGGTGTAACAACCTCGATAGAATAAACCTGATGACGGGTAGTGCCGTAGCGTACAGCCTTATTGCCGCCGGCGTTGGTTGCAATATTGCCGCCGATCATGCAGCTGTCTGCGCTGCAGGGGTCACCGGCATACAGCAGGCCTGCTTCGTTAGCCTTAGCCTGAATATCGGAGGTCAGCGCACCAGCCTCAACCTCCATATACATAGCATCGGCATCAAGCTTAATAATCTTGTTCATGCGTTCCATCAGCAGCACAATGCCGCCGAAAACAGGAATCGCACCGCAGGATACACTGGTACCGGCACTGCGCGGAGTTACAGGTACAAGATATTTATTGGCGATTTTCATAACAGCAGCCACCTCTTCGGTGCTGCCCGGTGCTACAACTACCTCCGGCAGATGGTGGTAATGAGCGTCCGGCTCTTCGTCGGTTTTGTAACGCTCCAAAGTTTCGGCATCATTTTTTACATGCTCTGCGCCGACTGCTTTACGCAGCTCCTCCAGAACTTCTTCGGTTACGGGATTGTAATTTGTCATACTAAAATCTCTCCTTTGCTACTTAGCTACTATGCTACATATTTTAGCTTCTCCAAGACCATTGAAAAGGTCTTCTTATAAATTAAAAACCTTGCCGGGGTTCAGGATATTATTGGGATCCCAGGCTTTTTTGATTTTTTTCATCAGCTCCAGCTCACCGCTCGGAGTAAAGCGCTCCAAAAAGTGTGCCTTCTTGCTGCCAATGCCATGCTCACCGGAAAGACGGCCGCCATGCGCATAAGCATATGTATAAACCTCTTCCGTAAAACGGCTCAATTCAGACTCCCACTCTTCATCGGACAAATCCAGCTTACACAGCACGATATGCAGGTTGCCATCACCGATATGCGCGTTAATGCGCAGTGGGAAGGGATATTTCGCCACAGTTTTAATGATGTACTGAATCATGTCGCTCATTTCATCAACCGGCACAACAACGTCATCCGTCGTGCACACCTTGCTGATGAGGCTGACAGATTCCAGACAGTTGCGGCGCATCGACCAGATACGCTCATCAGCCTCCAGAACATCCACAGCACCTGCGGCCTCGCAGATATCGCTGGCCTGCTCCATTTTCATGTCCAGCTCATCTTCATTGAAGGTTTCTATCGTAATAATAACGTAAATACCGTCTTCAACATGCGGTGCACCGGTGAACTCAAGATATTCCGAGGTTGTCCGCACATTAGGATTATCCATATATTCGATGCTCGTCGGGTCTATACCTGCTTTCACAAGCTGCGGCACAACGCCGATTGCCGCCATCGGGTCATGGAAAATTGCCAACATATCGATTTTATACGGAGGCAAGGGCTGCAGCTTCAGCGTTACCTGCGTAATGATGCCCAGCGTACCCTCACTGCCGATAACAAGCTGTTCCATGCAGTAGCCTGTACTGCACTTTTTCAGCGGCGAGCCCAGGTCAACAATGTCGCCGTAGGGCGTAACAATCTGCACAGCGTAGACCTGATTGCGCGTTACACCGTAGCGCACAGCCTTGATGCCGCCGGCATTCGTTGCCAGATTACCGCCGATCTGGCAGCTGTCGCTGCTCGACGGGTCACCTGCATACAGCAGATTCTCCGCCTTCGCCGCTGCCTGAATATCCAGCGTGCGCACACCAGCCTGTGCTACCATGTACAAGCCTTCCTTATTCAGCTCGATAATCTTGTTGAGGCGTTCCATTAAAAGCACTACGCCGCCCTTGTCGGCAATAGCGCCGTCAACGATGCCTGTGCCGCCACCGCGCACGGTCAGCGGAATGAGATATTTGTTGCACAGCTTCACTACACCGGCAATTTCTTCGGCGTTTGCCGGAATTACCACTACATCCGGCAGATGGAAGCAGCGCTCGTCCGCCTCCTCGTCCGTCTTATAGCGGTCGAGCGTATCAGCATCGGTTTTGACATATTTTTCGCCCAACAGCGTTTTTAATTCATCAATAAATTCAGGAGTTACAGAATTATAATTACTCATAATACACTACCTTTTCTAAAGGCTGACGAGAAGGTATCAGAGGCGAAGAACAGGCACCGCCGGCGTACTTCCACGTACTCCCAGATACCATCCCGACGCAGATGGTGCTTTATATGCGCCAGAATTTTATTTTCTCAATAATACACTACTTTTTCTAATTTTTATAAAGAGTGCAGAGAAAGTATCAGATGCGAGGGAGGGCGACGACGGCGTACTTCCACGTACTCCTAGGAGCCATCCCGACGCAGATGGTGCTTTATATGCGCTCTTACTTATGCGTTAAACACCTTACCCGGATTTAAAATCAAATTAGGATCCCAGGCCAGCTTAATCCTGCGCATCAGCTCCAGCTCACCGGCAGGCGTAAACTCTTCCATATAAGCCAGCTTCTTGGCACCGATGCCGTGCTCACCGGCTAAGCGGCCGCCCTGAGCGTAAGCATAGGCATAAACTTCTTCATGGAAGTCATGCACGATTTTTTCCCAGGTTGCATCATCCAAATCGCATTTGCAGAGAACGATATGCAGATTGCCGTCACCGATATGCGCATTGATTTTTACCGGAATCGGGAAGGGATACTTGCTGCCGATATGCATAATTTCTTTAATGGTCGGCGCAATGCGGTCTACAGGCACAACAACATCGTCGGTCAGGGAAACCTTGCTTACAAGGCTGATAGATTCCTGGCAGTTGCGGCGCATTGCCCAGATACGGTCATCCGCTTCCAGAACTTCAACGGCACCTGCTGCTTCACACAGCTCGTCAAGCTGCTCCATCTTCATGTCCATCTCATCCTCACTGAAGGTTTCTACCGTAATGATAACGTAAATACCGTCCTCATAATGCGGTGCGCCCTTAAATTCAATATAATCGGCGCAGGCACGCACATAGGAATTATCCATATATTCCATGCTCGTCGGGTTCAGACCGGCCTGCATAATCTTCGGCACTACGTCAAGAGCCTTGAACGGGTCGTCAAAAACTGCCAGCAGGTCAAAGCGGTACGGAGGCATCGGCTGCAGCTTCAAAGTAACCTTGGTGATAATACCCAAAGTACCTTCGCTGCCCATTACCAGCTGCTCCATGCAATAGCCTGTGCTGCATTTTTTCAGACGGCTGCCAACATCCACGATTTCGCCGGTCGGGGTAACCATCTCCAGGCTGTAAACCTGATTACGGGTAACGCCCTAGCGGACAGCCTTGCTGCCGCCGGCATTTGTTGCCAGATTGCCGCCGATCAGGCAGCTTTCGGCGCTGCAGGGGTCACCTGCGTAAAGATAGCCTGCTTCGTTGGCCATCTTCTGAATATCAACTGTACGCACGCCGGCTTCGGCGACAACATACATCGCTTCGGTATTCATCTCGATAATTTTATTCAAGCGCTCCATGAGCAGTACAATACCGCCGCAGACAGCAATTGCGCCATCGGCAAGGCTGGTACCGCCGCTGCGGACAGTCAGCGGCACATTGTACTTATTGCACAGCTTCACAACTGCGGCAATTTCTTCGGCATTGGCAGGACGCACAACAGCCTCAGGCACACGGAAACGGCGCGGATCATATTCCTCGTCGGTTTTATATTGCTCCAGCTTTTCAGGCTCGGTAAATACATTGGCGTCACCTACTACGGCGCGCACATCCGCTAAAAACGGTTCTGATACGGAATTATACTCTTTCATCATATTCCCTCATTTCTAAATTACATATAGACATCTGTGCGAAAGACAGCAGATGTTACTTATCTAACTTTATATTATATTACAAATCGCGCTGTTTGTCTGTAAATTATGTATGAGAAATCAACACAAAAAGTTTTTCTTGCAGAGAAAATAGGTTTCGCTATATATTGTATACTTCCCCGCACCCATTGCCAAGCAATATAAAAAAGGTTAAGATATAAATAATGAAGCTGCCTTTGCTGCGCCTTAACGCAAGGGCAAAACAAATTTACAGCTATAGGAGAGATGTCTTATGCAAGCTTTATTTGATACAGTTAACGCCATCTGCGCCAAAATCCAGATTGTTTCCAACCTGTTCTGGGATTTCCCCTGCAATCTCGATTGGTACGGTTCTATCCCCATTCTGGGAAATTTTAGTCTGGCAATTATTTTATTGGTCGGCACAGGTATTTACTTTACCTTACGTCTGCACTTTGTCCAGGTACACAATTTTATTTTCGCCGTGAAGGTGCTGATGCAGCGCAACCATACGCGCAACGGTATTTCCTCACTCACAGCCTTTTTGCTTTCCACCGCTATGCGCGTCGGCCCCGGCAATATTTTGGGCGTAACCGGCGCAATTTCCATCGGCGGCCCGGGCGCACTGTTCTGGATGTGGGTTTCCGCCTTCTTCGGCATGGCAACCTCCTTCGCCGAATCCACGCTTTCGCAGATTTTCAAGGAAAAGCGTGACAACGAATACGTTGGCGGCCTGCCCTTTTACGCACGCAAATTGTTGAACGATTCCGCCGCTGCCGGCGTTGCGCTCAGCATGCTGTATATCGTTTATGCGCTGCTGTGCTTCCCCGCGCAGGGCTTCAACACTATTGCCGCCGTAGGTGCCATCGCCAGCAAAATCTCCGGCGTGAACATTCCTACCAATTCCTCGCTCTACTGGATTTCCTTCGCGGTGCTTATTGTTATCACTGCTGTTATCAGCTTCGGCGGCATCAAAAAGGTAACGAAGGTTACCGGCCGCATCGTTCCCGTTATGGCAGTTATTTATGTACTCACCGTCATCGCTTTGACCGTCGGCAACATCGACCGCATTCCGCTGTTCTTCAGCTCCGTTTTCACGCAGGCTTTTGCGCCTGATGCTGTTTTCGGCGGTGCCTTCGGTCTGGCGCTCAGCCAGGGTATTAAGCGCGGCCTGATGTCTAACGAAGCAGGCCAGGGTACTATTACCATGCCGGCAGCAGCAGCAGAGGTTGCTCACCCCTGCGAGCAGGGCTGTGTGCAGGCTTTGGGCGTATTTCTTGATACCATCGTTATCTGCACCCTGACCGGCTTTGTCGTTATCATGGGCAGCATGTGGCTCACGGCAGATGCCAATGCCTGGTTTGAGCTGGGCAAGCTGGATAAATTCTTAGCCTCCTGCGGTGCTCTGACCGGCGGCAACGAAACGCTTTACAGCGTTGTTACGCTCCTCGTAAGCGTTTGCTTCGGTCTGTTTGCTTTCACCTGCCTCTTGGGCTTTATGTCCTTCACCGAAATGTGCGCCAACCGCATTTCCAGTAAGGCATCCTTCATCAACGCCATCCGCGTGCTGTGCCTCATCGTTATTTCCTTCGGCGTTATCACCAACATCGCCGGTATGGATTTAGGCGCACTGTGGGAATTAAGCGACTTCGCCAACATCCTCATGGTATACTGCAACTTACCGCTGCAATATATCGGCTTTAAATATGTACTGCGTGCCTGGAAGCATTTCGAAAAGAACGACGGTACTCCGTTCACCTCCGAAATCGCCGGCCTGCAGCTGCCTGTTTGGGACGCTTTAGCCAAGGAACACAAAAACGAATATCATCACTAAAAAATTAAGCGTGGCCGCTACTCGCAGCCACGCTATTTTTATACTCTATTCACCTTTCAGCAGACGTAAGAACTCTGCTTCATCAATAACCGTTACGCCTAATTGCTGTGCCTTTTCCAGCTTACTGCCGGCCTCCGCGCCGGCAATGACGTAATCCGTCTTTTTGCTTACGCTGCCGCTGACCTTCGCGCCTACATCCTGCGCCATCGTCTTGGCCTCGGCACGTCCTAACGTAGGCATAGTGCCTGTAAAGACAAGCGTTTTGCCGAAGAAGGGATTATCCTCCTGACTGGCAGGTGGCGTAAACGTCATCGTCAGTCCCGCTGCCGCCAAACGCTCCACCAAGTCAATATTCGCCGGTACGTTCAGCCAGGTAACAGCGCTTTCCGCAATCTTATCACCGATATCACGAATCTGCGCCAGCTCCTCCGGCTGTGCCTGCTGCAGCTTTTCCATACTGCCGAATTCCGTTGCCAGAATACGCGCTACCTTAGCACCAACATGACGGATACCCAAGGCAAAGAGCAGCTTGTCCAGCTCGTTCTTCTTGCTCTCGGTCAGAGCCGCCAGCAGATTATCCGCAGACTTTTCGCCCATGCGCTCCAGCTTCAGCAAATCCTCCTTGCGCAGGCTGTACAAATCCGCAGCATCACGCACTAAGCCCGCATCAAGCAGTGCATTGATAACGGAAGGACCGCAGCCGTCGATATTCATGGCATCACGGCTGACAAAGTGAATGAGGCCTTCGCGTCCGAGCGCAGGACAATGCGGATTGGTGCAACGGATAGCTGCCTCCTCGCCCTGACGCTCTACACGCCAGCCGCATTCCGGGCATACGCCGGGAATTTCTACCTCTTTTTCGTTGCCGGTACGCTTTTCAACAACTACACGCAGTACCTCGGGAATAATTTCACCGGCCTTGTTGATGATAACCCTGTCACCGATGCGGATATCCTTGGTGCGGATAAAGTCCTCGTTATGCAGGGTAGCACGGCTTATAACGCTGCCGCTTAATTTTACCGGTGTCAGCACTGCCGTCGGCGTCAGTACGCCTGTGCGTCCTACACGCCAGTCGATATTCTCCAGCGTAGTTTCCGCCTGCTCCGGCGGATATTTATAGGCCGTTGCCCAGCGCGGATCCTTGCCTGTAGCGCCCAGAATACGCTGTTGGTAAACATCGTTGACCTTAATAACAGCGCCGTCAGTATCGTAGGACAGGCCTTGACGCAGCTCGTTGAAATCGCCGATATATTTAATCGCCTCGTCGATATTTTCGACAACCTTATAATTTTCGCTCACCTTAAAGCCGTAGCGCGCCAGCAAAGCCAGCGATTCGCTGTGCTTGGGCTGCGCACCCTCGCCTACCAGATAATAGGCAAAAAAGCTCAGGCTGCGGCTTGCCGTTACCTGCGGGTCCAGCTGGCGCAGGCTGCCTGCCGCCGCATTACGTGGATTGGCAAACTCGCTCTCGCCGCGCTCCGCGCGCTGCTCGTTTAAACGCATAAACGCCTGCCTTGGCATATAAACCTCACCGCGCACATCCAAAAGCTCCGGCACTGCTTCTCCCTCAGGCACCTTCAGCGTCAGCGGAATGCTGCGGATGGTGCGCACGTTGGCCGTAACATTTTCGCCCACTACACCGTCACCGCGGGTAGCAGCACGCACCAGCTTACCGTTTTCGTAAATCAGACTGCAGGCCAGGCCGTCAATCTTCGGCTCCATAACGTATTCCACCTTGCTGCCTGCAGGCAGACCGCTGCGAACGCGTTCATCAAAGGCGCGCAGCTCCTCGGCGGAAAACACATTGCCCAGGCTCAGCAGCGGCTCCAGATGGCGCACCTCGGTAAACTGCGAGGATGCACGGCCGCCGACACGCTGCGTAGGCGAATCGGCCGGAATGCTGTCAGGATAGCGCGCCTCCAGCTCACGCAGGCGCACCATCATGCGGTCATATTCAGCGTCCGTAATCTCCGGCGCATCCAATACATAATATAAATATTCGTTATGACGGATTTCGCGGCGCAGCTTTTCGGCCTCAGCCAAATCTGCCACGCGCTCATCAGCAAATAAATCCATTTCTGCCATTGCTTTATCCTCCAACATTTTTATCCGGAAAGCCGCTGCTTACAGCTTTTCCAGCTTAGCATACTTCGTCAGCAGGCTGCGGATACCGCCGCCGGCAAAAGCAACCGTAACCTCCTGGCCGTCATCCGCAGCCTTAGCGGTAACAATCGTGCCTGCACCCCATTTTTTATGCATAACCTTATCACCGACACGGAAGCTGCAGCCTGCCGCCGCACTGCTTTCCCTCGGGAAGAAGCTGGCCTTATGCTGCTCGAACCAGTTGGCGTTTTCCTTGGCAGTAGGCTTGTGTACCTGCGAAGTCATCGCCGGACGCTGCACTACCTGGCGCTTGATTACATGCACCAGGTTACGCGGCACCTCCTGCAGGAAGCGGGATGGTGTGTAATACTGCGTGCGGCCGTAGATAGTGCGTGTTCTGGCGTTGCTCAGGAACAAATGCTTTTCCGCACGCGTAATGCCTACGTAGCACAGGCGGCGCTCCTCTTCAATCTCGTTTTCGTCCATCAGAGTACGAGAATGCGGGAAGATGCCCTCCTCCATACCTACCAAAAAGACATCGGGGAATTCCAGGCCCTTGGCGGAATGCAGCGTCATCAGGGTAACTGCTTCTTCGCCCAGCTCCGCATCATCAATATCGGCAACCAGCGCTACGTCAGCCAGGAAGTTTTCCAGCGTCGGCTCTTCGCCGTTACGCTCGCATTTTACTGCGAATTCCTCGGTTACGCTCAGCATTTCCTTCAGGTTCTCCACACGGCTTTCGTCCTGCGGGTCCTTGCTGTTCTGCAGCTCCTCCAGATAACCTGTTTTCAACAGCACATCATCCAAAAGCTGCTTTACCGGCACATCGGCAGCCTCGCCCATCAGCTCAAAGAGCAGACCGCTCAGCTCGTCCAGCTTGTTGGCAAAACGGCTCGCAATACCGGGGACATCCGCTGCATTGGTCACTACCTCAAACAGCGTCTGGCCAGTAGCATTGGCATGCTCCTGCAGACGTGCCAGCGTAGCATCACCGATACCGCGGCGCGGAACGTTGATAATACGCAGCAAGCTCAGGCTGTCATGCGGATTATAAAGCAAGCGCAGATAAGCCAGCGCATCCTTGATTTCCTTGCGCTCATAGAACTTCGTACCGCCGACCATCGTATAGGCGATACCGCTCTTAATCAGCATTTCCTCGAATACACGTGACTGCGCGTTTGTGCGATACAGCACTGCCATATCACCCAGCTTGGCGCCTTCGTTCAGCTGCAGCTTCTGCATATTTTCAATCACATAGCGTGCTTCATCTCTTTCATCATTCGCCTGATAGTAAACGATTTCCGAGCCGTTGCCGTTGGCAGTCCACAAATTTTTCGGCTTGCGTCCGCTGTTGTTATC
>OJQN01000652.1_pt1 | contig 11924 bp, 10 predicted proteins | sample 1598881 | NCBI WGS metagenome assembly OJQN01 (sample SAMN03922512, study PRJEB24848) | human gut metagenome | isolation source: stool sample | host: Homo sapiens | place: Germany | collected 2010-02
GATGCAAAGGTAAATACTTAATGTGTTAAAACCTTACGCTGTAATGGTGATATACCCTTGACTATGCGAATGTATTTCTCGTTTGTCACTACCCACATGTTTTTGACAGGACAGATTGGCTTCAATCTTTCTACTGTCAATTGTATGAGGGAACGGCCGACACCCATCACATCTATGAATTGCTTTGGGTAATCGGGGGTTGACATAGGCCAGAAGCGGCTACCTACGCCGCCAGCCATGATTATGATTTGTATGTCGTGCATAAATCTTGTTCTTTTATATTAAAGATTTTCTAAAATCATCCCGTCCTTCTTTGTTGATAAAGCGAGCTGCACTCGGCAATTTGAAAGCGAGCTTTCATTGCACTCATTGGCATCGCTTTTTCCCATTAAAGAAGGCTTTTTTCGAAAACCTACCTGTCCTTCCTTACCGTTAAGGAAGGCTCCACCTCTCATCTCGGTCTTCTCCCCTCAGGGAAGAAGAGGGAAACCGCCCTACTCGGTGCTCGGAACCACTACGCTCTAAGGTTGGCGGACCAAAGCGGTCTACGCCAGGTTTTGCGGGATGGGACCGCCTGGGGATAACGATTACAACTAACTATAAGCCCTAACTGAAATCATTACTTTATCTGCTACCACCGGTATATTAATGATTGCTTGGAGTTTGTTGGGTAGCTGCCTCTACTCTATCTTTATTATCAATCTGTGTTGTACATTGCTGTGCGAAATTATTCTGCATCATATTAGCAAAGGTAACAGCCATATTGTTTTGATTTCTTACACTTTGGTAAGCCTCCCAATCCCAAAACAGATAGGTATCCCATAATCCTAAATCTATTTCCTTTTTAAGTTGCTGCATCCTAGAATGGTTAGCGTTTCCGGCTCCATCAAAATAGGTGTCTAAAGTTGTATGATAACGGAATACGTATAATATATTTAATTCACCAGGAGTGAAAAGATTGGTAGCTAAGTCTGGATGGATTATCTGTTGAGTATCCTTATTTAATCTACTCTTTGATAAATCTACATCTACATATTTCTTTGCTACTGCACGAGTAGCATACAATCTGCTGTTTGACGAAAAATATTCATCTACATCAGAGAAGAACATCGTATCACAATTGCCTTTATTAATTTGTTCTGACATCAAAAATAAAGAATCCTTGGAAATCACTACATGTTCAAAGCGTATGTGAGTTATATCAAAAACATTATCCACTGGCTTAACAACAGGAATGCCTAATTTACATAAAGCCACTAATACTGCACGCTTTTCCACGACATTCAACTCATTATTAAAGTCAGCGGCTGCAGTATCATAAGTCTGTCCATCCTTAGCATACTTCTTAAACACACGCAATCCTCTTATGGCAATTTTGCGCACCTTATTTGTCTTATGCTGTAAGAACAAATTTTGAAACCACGCACCAACAAATCCTCCTAGCAAAGCTGCAAGGATGGGTATCAATATATCAATCCAATCTGTATCCATAATGGTATCATCCTATTTATTAAAACATTGTTCCTTAGCCATTAATCTCACTCTTTCAAGCCATTCCATGATTTCTCGTGGTGTATTAGGATGCTCTTCGTCCTCATGCTTCTCCAAGGCTAAAGCCATCAAGGAATATTCACGCTCCAATGATGTAGAAAATATTCCTGCATCATCAGTATTGATTGATACGCTGATGGCATGGTGAGGATGCGGTGAAGACAAGCCATGATTGTTGAATTTTATAATAGGATGTTTATCATAACGATTAAACTCTCCTATTTTAAAGTTCGAAGATGGATTGCATTCTATTGCTATATGAAGTTGCTCTATTTGATTCAACAGATGTTGTTGAACATCTCGTATAGCAGTAAGCAAAGCCTTTCGATATTCTGATTTAATCTTTAGCACCTCACTCATAGCACTATTCTTGCGTACCGTCATATTGAAATGGTACATATAATATAACCTACAAGCTTCCTTATTCTTACGGGCATTATCAATATCCAAATGATGATTAAAAGCAACTTTATTCCAGCTATCCATAATTTCTGCAGAATAATCTGGCAGCATAGCTATGTCCCCATTTTGATAGCAATACGGAGAATCACCTCGTAACAACCAAGACTGATAATAGGTAAATACATCAGCCATCGCTAAGGCATCAGAAAATATCCGATGATAGTATATGCTATACAATTCTTTCAAATACGCTAGTACTGTAGTAGAACATCCCAAGCGTTCTGATTGAACAAAGAGCCATGCTACATTATCGAGCAAAACTTGTCGTGTTGCATTGATTCTATAGTTATGGCGCTCATAATAATTAACTACATCTACACCTAAGGATAAAGCATGCCCTAACCTATCACCATTGCGGAAGCCTAGGAATTTGAGCACCTCATCTATGGCTCGCAATCCATCGACAACATCATAAAAATCCTCGCCCACATGATAGGTCTTACCTAACTTTTGTGGCTGTAAACAATCTGCATAGCGAAAAGGCTGCGACAAATATCTGTATGTTCTGGCAAAAACCTCCGGACGACAACAGATTTCGGAATTGGCGGCATCTATGCCTACCAAACGTTTGGAGTCTTCGTGACCAGAACACATCAGCCCATAAATAGCCTTGGCTTGCCTTTCTATTTCCTTACGTAACTGATTGTGTCTAGGCTGTAAGCAGAACTCTGTGCAGTAATCAGTATCACAAAGCTCATGATCTTTAAGCTTGATAAAATGGTAGATATAATGGAAGTCATCTTTGCCTATTCTAAAATTCTTCGCAAAAGAACTACCTGTTATATACTCATCATTTTGCTGAATCTGCCTGAGATCATCCTTCATCGTATTTCCTGGGGCAATGCGCATTTCTACATACCGCTTCGCATGCGAATCACTCATAAAGGAACCCACTGCTAATTGGGCCAAAAGATTTTCATAAATACTACCATCCTGGATGAACATACATTTTCTTAACTGATAATCGGAAAAATTCTCAAACCCCAAGGAATTGTTGACCTGTACCATTTCCTTTCTCAACTCCTCCTTAATCAGAAGATAGATATAAAACAATGCACTCTTCTTATCACAACGGTATTCGCCTAAATATATTTTCCGAAACACATTGTACATAAGACGACGTTCACCGCCCAAGATTGAAAACAGGGACTTATCTTCACCCATTATAGCATAATCGGGTATATTTTTAGTCTGCGTAGCAGGATTTACATATTTACGTGCCTTACAGAAACATAAGGTATCTATATATTCCTGTGCAACCTTAGCATAGCTCAACATCTCTATCAAATTCTGACAGGCAAGAACTTCATATATACTCAACCTTGCCTGAATGACTGTAGTCCAATCTTCTGCTATTGTATCTAAAAACAGATAGAGTCTGATAATTGCAGCACAAAGGACTTTGACATACAGTGGACGACCATTACTGTTAAACCGATAGGCCATCGAGGGACAAATCTTTGAAGTGTCCAGTTTATCAAACTTGGCTTCATGGCCTCCTAAGACATTCATAAGACTCATCCAGTTCAATTCGAAATTCAAGGATGACCCATAAAGGTGAGCATGTAAATCGTACATTTCCTTATCGAAAACTTCTTGAAGCTCCTTTGCATCATTAGCCAGATAACAATTCCAGTCAAAGCTGCTCGACCTGAGATTTCTCCTTAAATCATAAGCAGCCCTATAAGATGTGACAAACAAGTCTTCCCCGAAATCGCGAGTTATCTCATGCCATGAAAGAAGTTCTTCATAACGGCATATTGGTCTATCATTTTCTATCAATATCTTATTGCAAGAGAAATGTAACAACACATTGAATAGTTCCGAGAATTTACAATACATCAAGTTGTAGTCATGCATGTTAGGCATGGACCATTCGTCCCGAAAGACATGATAGACAATACCAGCATGATCCAATGTCTCTGATGCATTTACATGAAGAAGCTGTCGTGCAAAAATGCCCTGATCCACCAAACTATCAAAGTTATGATACGTATCAGCAACTTTCAATATTTGTGTGATAACATCTTCGCTTCTAACTTCCTGAAACAAGACTTTCAAAACCTGATTGATTGTTTCCATTACTACTTATTAATAATGAGCCTGAACCGTTGTTAATTTTGCCAATTGAGGATTATCTCCAAAAATAGGAACAAAGTGACCATCTATGTTAGGATCACTAAGCAACAGCGCAACCTTTTCTAAGAAATCAAATTGTATATTATGATAACATTTATTACCATCGGTCAGATCCACATCATAGGTTGATATAGAATACTCACTGCAACTTTCAAAGAAAGCAGCAAGTACCTCACGATCATACTTACTCCTATCAACTTCTTTCTTTTGAACTGTTTTCAAGAAATCCTGTAATATTTCAACATTTCGTATAGAACAGAATGACAGCCACCTAGAATCATAATATGTGCATATGTCTTTACCTATGGATTTTTCACTGTCATAAGGACATTCATATTCGCATGAATATTCTTTCTTATTCCGGGTTAAAGTCATAAAATCATGATATAAAGAATGCTCACTAGACAAGATGGCATCTATCAAATCCTTACCATCCGGCATCGTTACAATTCTCCTAAAACGTTGATAACATCGCTTGATGCGAGTAAGATTAAAGAAGAATGCTCCCAAATCAAAAACCAAATCTTCATTCTTTATTACGGGAACATCATAGACAACGAACTCCTGCTTACGATAATCAGCATCCAGCAATTTAGAATGAGAAGTAGCTAACATGAAAAACTCCAGTAACCTGATTAAATTTCCTTTTTCAACTTTTTGAAAATCCGTTGCACAAGTAGTCATCAAATTGTATAATTCTGTACCAACAATATAACGATAGTCCAAGGCCATATCAGGCGGGAATAATGGTTGCAACCTCACATTAATATAGCTGCCAGATACCAGCTTATTGAATTCTTCGATATTTGAATACTGACTATTCCGAAGGATTTCTCTGGGTTGATTAGCAACAGGCTGTTTGTTTTTATCTACTGCGGGTGGTATCTTCTTAACTTCAGAAATCTTGTTGTAAGATTCATAAAGTCGCATGGAATAGACTGTTTTGATAAAGAATAGGAATTTTTGCTGTTCCCTATTGTTTGTCTTCCTATAGAGGAATTCTATAACCCCCAGCACATCCCCCAAGGATATATTGTAAACTGAATTTTCATCATTGGTACATACATGAACCAAATCATCTACAGGATAAAACTCATTAGCCAATTTTCTAATAACATAATAATTCAATTGCATCAACTCTTCCGTAGCTATAATCTGACGAGCAAAATTCTGATTTTCAATTGCAATATTGTTATTAATCCATACTTCAGCTAAATATTTCTTAAATACCTCCTGATTATATTTCCCTTCCTTTAAAATACAGAAATTCTTGCTCATACTTTCTTTATAATCATCCATGTTCCATAATAATTTGATAATTTGGCGTAAATCTCGCAAATTTCTTGGAACGATATAGCTGGCATGAACAGGAGAATTGTAGAACAAATAACGAGTCTTCTGAAATATCAACTCTGGCACACATTGCTGAACAGAAGGAAATTCACAAGTTTTCATATGAGAGGTGATGACGAGCTTGCGATTCAGCAAATCTTCAATATCAGGCATATACACCCTTTGGCTATGAGGGAAAAGCTTCGTGAGATACCTCTCTGCCATTTCAGCAAATTGTCCTTCTTCCTTTTCCATTTCAAAAAGATTCGCAAATTCGTTCTGTTTAATGGTCTCTAGCTGATCCATTTTTAATGCCATTAAAACCAATACATTAGGAAGTATAAAATACTTTCGGATTAGTTCTGCCATCAATGCGGCTTCTTTGGCATTCAAGTCTATATCATCTATGCGAAGCAAGAGTATCTGATACTGGGAATTCAGACATTCTAAAAAATTATCAACCACTTCCCTGATGTCCTCTTTCAGATCAACTGCTGCAGAAAGACATTCCAGTTCCTCTACCTTATTTGTTATAAGAACTTCACTTTCTGCATCAATCAATAAATGGGCATGTTTTTGGGCCTTCGTAAGCGATGTCAGGAATTCCATCTTCTTACTTTCCTTAATATCTTCACTTTTCTTAGTAAGTTTCTGATATGCCCTAAACAGCTTTGCCAGGAATAAAGATAAGATATTGTGCTTCGTATCAAAATAAGAAGGATCCATCAAATCCAAAGAATAAAAGTTCGTATCCGATATTTGAGGATATTTCCCCTTAAAATCAGAACGTAACATTTTATTAGTTGTCAGGAATCCACCAACAGAAATCATGCACGATGTTTTTCCAGAGCCACGATCGCCAGAGAACGCAAATATATTATTTGCATATTCCATATCTCTATCCACAGTGTCATCGTTCAACGTATTGAGATAAGACTCTATTTCTGATAAAGATTTCCGATATTGCTCCTTGAACGGAGAAGCCTCCAAAGAAGAAAGAGTAATATTCTCCTTCAATGGGCGGTTGTCTTGATCTAAATTGAATGTAATTGCTTCCATAACTTATCTATTAGTTTTAACCCATTCAAACATTACTGAATCAACTAAAGAAGCCCAGTAACCGCACAAATCGGAATCATATTTCGTAAAGAACTTAGCAAAGTCATCTTTAATATTTTCTCTGATGTTCTCGGAAATAATCGTTCCATTTACGTCGTTTTGTCTTTCTTTCTCGGCATACAGTATTGCCATATTTAAAGCAGCCCCATGCCAAGTACTCCATTTTTTATTGTTGTTAACCGAAGTTTGAACTCTAAATAATTCGCCATAATCACAGCCGCAATTGCCTTCTACGCGCATATTAAACCGTTTATGGAGTTTTATATCCAAAACTGATAATGCAGCATTTAACTTAGACATTGTTACAATCAACCCGTCAATGTTAGTCTTTACAGGAGTATTAAATATACCTACAAAATATCTTCCCATACATATTACATCTATACAATCTGCATTATCACGAAAGATATCTAACATGACATGGCGAATAAGTTCATATGCTTTTTGTATTATTTCCAGTTTGTTGTTATCATAGGCTTTCATGCGAACACAAACTGCGACAACTCCAGCAAAAGCACAATCTGCACCAATCTCTGAACTTGAAAGAAACTGATTTTTGGGAACCAATTTATCATATTCAGGTAGTAAAACAGAATCCATATCACGTAAAGTTTCTGCAAATTCGAACTGCTTATATTCTAGTTTCATGATTTTTCTTCATCGTTATTTTGTTACTTTTAATTTTTCTACAGGTTGTTGTCCTGTAAGAAGAAGGTAACTGATTATAACCTCTTTAATCTGGTTTTCAGCATAACGTTGGGCTTCACGTAAACATGCAAATATACCTATCACACTTAACACAAAACTAACTATATATAAAGGTATATCATGAAAGCTGTTATTTACAGCCTTTTCATATATCGGTAATGTGATAGAGAAAACCAATGATAACAGGAAGGAGAAAAACAAGCCTTCACACACAGCCTGCATCACCCACTGTCTATACAAGTCTTGATAACATTTACCAGAAGTATCTTTTTGTCGAATAACTATCCACATTTGGGAGTATGCCAAAGAAGGATCAGTAAACGAGACTCCATCAATTTGGGGCATATTCAAATGTGTCAGAGTTTCAACGTATATATATTTAAACGAACGGATATGATACCATTTTGTAGGCGCTTCATCAACTTCCTGTCTTTTTCTTATTTTATTTCGCAAAAACTTACCTGAAACAAAGGAGATTACACCACTTATATAAATAAGTACTATTGCGACTAAATAATCTACAAAAGTAGAAAAATAAATAATGCGATAAAACAAGACATTGACGGAATAGCATAACACCACAAAGGTCATGAATCCTGAAACAAAGAATGAGAAATCAAAGAAATTCAATCCCTCAGAAACTTTGTTTACTATTGCTTTAAATTCCTCTGCCATAATACAAGACTGATTACCTTTTCTTTTCTATTGATTAAAAAAACTCGTCTCTATCTAGTGATCCTTTTGGATCGTCAATGCCAAAGCTCTAAAACTCTTTGCCTCCGAAGAATTAACCTAGAGCTGACATCATGCGGAGTTGCTTGGCTGATGGGGCTTTGATGCCTTTGTTGGCCATATCCAAATAGAAGTTGAGACTGGTGTAAATCACCGTTAGAACGTAACTACTGATTTTCAGCAGTTAGCACATCCAACATTTTTTTAAAAACATGTTATTAATAGGTATTGCCAAAGCTGCCAATTAGGCAGCCTTGACATTCACCTTTTTGTTCGAATTATAATTACATGAGATTAGGGACATGATAAGATTTTCGAAAACCTACCTTCAATAGTCTTTACGCCCCTTTCGGTTCCCCCTGTTCTGGGGGACAGAAACCTCTCCGGGACGAGAGGATGTGGGTGGCAACGCTATAGCCTCCGCCAGAGTTTTGGTATCGTCAGCGAAGCCTGTGTCCTAAAGGGCTGCCGATATTTGTTTACGCAACAGAGTTGCGATTATTTGTCGGCTGGCGCATTCTTTATAAAACTCTAAGATATCGGATCTGGTATCTCTTTAATATGCATAATGAGTTCTATCACTTCATTCAAACCAACTATCTGTTCTGTTGATTTTATTTGCATTAAGTCATGCAATAACTGCTTTTTACTAGTCACAGGAATACTTACTTGCTCTGGATAAACCAAAACTTGGCGTATTTCTTTTAACCACAAATTACAAGCAGCATAATTCTCAGCTTGTGAAGCTGTCCTAATTGCACCTATAGTATGGAACAAATAGTAGAACGATAATGGTAATGACTTATTGAGCCCCATCATTTGTGAATAAATATCAGCAACATTCTTCTCCAACAAAGAATTATTACTCAATTGATTCATAAAGGTGGAACGTAAATCAGAGCCTAATAAATGAATGTTACTCTTTTGTTCATCAAAGTATTGTACAAGTCGTTGCTTCTCTTGTCGAAAATCAATAACTGCATAGATGTTCCAACCTATAAGAACTGTTACCAACACACCAAGTATGCCTGTGATAAATCCGAGATAATCAAAGGACAATTCTGTTCTTGGTAAGGAGAAACAGATGGCTAAGATACTAAGAATTATAGCCAATATACTCAATATAAATCCAACATTCTTCATAATTTTGCCTCCACTTTATTGTTTGATTTGTCGCCGAAAATCTTTTAATACCAAAACTACCATACTAACAGCCAATTAAGATAAGTAGAATATATAAAACATCTAAAGCACCTTGAAATATTCTGTTGCCAAGGAAAAATAAAGTTAGCGGATTTCATTAAGATTTTTGTCCTCAACTCTCACAAAGACAAAGGTGGTAAGAAAACAGCCTCACGGACAACACGTTTACCTCGACTGTTTATCATGATACGTCTTTCCAAAGTGCGTCGGATCTGTTGCTACAAAACCATTTTCAGCTACATATCCTTCACTTTTTGCCATGGCTTCGCCGTCGTCCCCTGCAATAGTGGACGTAACCTGTGAGTGTATATTTGTCTCTTTCATCATACGAATCAAGTTCGTTTTTTGATGTCGTTCATCTGAATCTCGATATAAGAGACACAGAATCTCCTTGCAAAAATACGAAAATTGTTGGAAACTAGCAAATTATGCGTGTTAAAAAATTAATATCATTCTACGAAAATCAACATTATTTTACTATTCTTTTCGTACATAATTTCCTAAGTCGTTGATTGAACGAAAGTTTTCGGTTTTTCTGTATCTCTCATGTAAAGATTCTGGAAAAATGGTTCATTTTGGTTCATTTTACAAAATCCCTCTTTTTATTCTTTTTTGTGGCTTATAGGGCTGCCAGTATTTTGGCGTTGGCATCATCTACTTCTGAGCTTTTGATGGAATTGAGATAGATTTGCGTAGTGGTTTCTCCATCTTTCGTTTGGTTGCAACCTCTGTGATGATGACAGATACACCTGATACAATTGCCTCTAAACGAACAAAGGGAAACAACCAGTCTTTGGTCGTTCCCCTTTGTTCGTTGTATTCATTCTGATTACATCACATGATTGTCAAAATGGCTTTGCATGCAAATCATCCCGTCCTTCCTTGTTGATAAAGGCTTTTTTCTACCTCTCCGTCTCTCCTGCAAGGAGAGCTCCACTTTCTCCCCAAGCCCCTCTTCCTCAGGAAGCGGGGATGTAACCGCCCTCCGGTGCTCAGAACCGCTACGCTATAAGGTTGACGGGGCATCAAAGCCCTCGCCAAATTGTGCAGGATGGGACCGCCTGGGTATAACTTGCTATAATTTGCTAGAGCTTGCTGATTGGGGGTGCATGGGGGGCGGCTTACTGGTTGAGACCACCATTTTTGTTCCCCACCGCAGTATCGCTCTGCGCTTGTCGCCATTCGAATGGGGATATTTTTTAACATTCTGCCTTTTACAGGCGCGAAATAAAATCATCTGCTGTATGTTCTGTTACAATATCGACAGAAAACCAACGCTTTCCTAAATCTTTTAGAGATGCACCAAAATGATAAACGATATCGTCTATAATAAGCCAACGATCATGTGAACGCTCAAAGGTATGAAGTCTTGTCGGCTCTAAAGGATACTGGGTGTTATAATTTGCTATAGCATCACATAAAGCAGGTGTTGCAAATCGACTTTTCACATAACAATCTAAAGTTACGCCTGTATTACGCTTATGAAAACGATCCAAGAGAGAAGCTGTTATATAGTCATCAATTAGAACGATCCTACGTTTAGCCTTTTGGATTAGCTCCTCTACCAAGACAAAGGCATCAAACATTTGTCCATCAAAGAAAATCCCCAATTTTTGCTTAAGCGAACCATCATCTAGACGACTCATAATCTGATCAAAACGAGCATCTATATTTTTCAAGCCTCGTTTAGTTTCTATACGAAATGCTTCAAGCGACTCTATTCTCTGAAATAATCCTGCATTAGAGAAGATAAATTTGCGCATGGCAACAAAAACATCGATTATGCGAATGCTTGTCTCAATAGCACGGTCACTTTTCAATACGGATGACAATTGGCTTACACCTTGTTCAGTAAAAGCAAAAGGAGGACGTCTGACTCCCATCTTTATAGCCTGAATTTCATCTTCACTCATATAATTGGAGGTCACAAATTGTGACTTCCAATTATTCCATTCCTCTTCTGTCAAACGAAACATATAATAATCAGGAAAGCGCTTCATGTTACGCTTTACTGCCTGATTAAGAACTTTTGTCTCAACTTGGTAGAGCTGGGCGAGGTCACGATCAAGCATCACCTGCACGCCACGAATAGAATATATTCTCCTTTGAATTTCATTTTGAGAAGGCAAGAGTACTGATTGCCCTGACAATATTGTTAAGTTGTTATTATCTTTAGACATATGCTATTATTCTACTATATTTTTATAGAAAGCAAAGATACAACTTTATTTCGGAACAACCAAGAGATTTTCAAAAAATCTTGCGTAGAAGAAAGGAATCTACATTGAACCCATCCAAGACTGTTGTTCTGCAACTACTAATTTATTTAAGGTCGGAAGCATCTGCTCTATCTTGCGACACTTCACCTTATTGTAATAGAAGTCGATGTCATCTAGCAACTCATTGGCTTTCTCTTCTTTTATGTCCCCACCATAACCACCTGCTACTACACAGATAGCACCAAGACGGCGTGCGTCCTTGTCTGTGCTGAAATTATAGACACCTCTTAGTATCATGGGAAGAGTATTATAGATGACATTGCAATAGTGCAAGAGGTCTTTGAAATCTGACGATTCCGTAAGCCAGGCTTCGAGCATCTCTTCCTGATATTGGCGGAGAAGCAATAAGTACTTTTCCTTTCCTACCTTACCTTTTATGTTTTGGGTCATTACCCAGAA
>OJQN01000671.1_pt1 | contig 11638 bp, 6 predicted proteins | sample 1598881 | NCBI WGS metagenome assembly OJQN01 (sample SAMN03922512, study PRJEB24848) | human gut metagenome | isolation source: stool sample | host: Homo sapiens | place: Germany | collected 2010-02
TCTGGACTTCCAATATGAACAGACCATAAGAATTGGCAATGAGCATATTAAGGGTAATACCCAGGAACTTAAAGAAGAAGTTGCAAATGTAAATCAGAATATTGATATCATAAAGGCATTCAACGAACTCTCCACATCTCTTTCCAACGCTTACGCTAACGCACAGCGTGAAATGATTGAAGGTTTTGCCGCAATAAAAAATATATGGGAATTTGACAATGATGAAAGCCATTGGAGTACAGACAATAATGGTGACAAGAGAAAAACAATAAAATCAAAATATAATGTATGGAGTTCCGGGTACATTTCTGCTTTAGGGACCAATACATCAGAAGATTCTTCAGGCACAGGCTCATTCGACCTCCTACAGGACTGGGATAAATATGTTGACTCAACAGCTAAAAGCATGGCTCTGTCAGCTTTTTTAGGCAAAGACCTGTTAGACCGTGTTATCTCGCTTGAAGAAGGACAAAAAGGACACAAGATTACCATATCAGGCTCTGGAAATGTCGTTGTTAATGTAGAAGAAAGTAGCGACGGAGGCACCCTTACATTCACGAAGGGGAATATAGATCTTAGCGGTTATGCAACAAAAACAGAACTTGAAGCAGTATCAAAGAAAACTGATTCTGTAACGCAACGGGTTGACGAGTTTCTGGGAGGCTCCGACACTGACGGCATAATAAACAAATGGAAGGAGCTGGAGGCTTTTCTGGACGGCCAGCAGCAGGGAACTACACTCAGCAGCCTGCTTGACAAGAAAGTTGACAAGACAATACAGGTTAAAGCTGGGGAGGGGCTTTCCGGCGGCGGCGCACTTAGTGGAAATGTTACATTGAGCCTTGCCACGGTAGGAACGGCAGGAACATACACGAAAGTAACAGTCGACAAGTACGGACGAGTAACCAGCCATGCTACATTGAGTGCATCCGATATTCCTACGCTTGAAATATCAAAGATAAACGGCCTTCAGGAGGAACTGGATAAGAAGTTGAACATAAGTGACTTTGGCAACAAGTTTGCAACTGAAATGGCAAACTGGTTTAAGAAGGACACTGAAGGCAATGTGTTTGTCGCTAACTCTAAGGGCTTTTATTCGGAGTCTTTCGTTTCTGCAATGGGCAAGAGTTCTGGCGGCAGCAGTTCTGGCGAAGGCAGTTATGACAGACTTGATAACTGGGCTGATTATAGCGCAGACCGCGCTACATGGGTTCTCAGCGCAAAGCTCGGATATGATTTAAATACGCGTGTATCTTCGCTTGAAAGCGGTTCTGCAATCAATTTTGAGACTTCGGGCACAGGCAATGCACTTACCGGGTTCAGCAAGAGCGGCAACACCGTAACATTCACAAAAGGAACGTTCCTGACGGAACACCAGAAGCTATACACCCTCACGATGCAGCGCAACGGAGAGGGTGTGGGAAGCTATGTGCCTACGGCTGACAAGATTATAAACATAAATGCCTGCACGGCAATCAATGTCCCGCAGGGCTTCACAGCCGGAGCCTTGTCATCGGTAGGTGTCATTGCTCTCAGTTTTGCCAGCGGGTATAGTCTGCCTACCACGGCGAAGCAGCAGCAATGGGACACCGCCTATTCGTTTGTTGAATCAATAGCCGGATCTGACGCTAATGGCGTGATTGACAAATGGAATGAAATTATATCATTCCTCGACGGCATAGGTGACTCTTCTACCCTCGAAGGTCTATTGAACGATATAAACAGCAATGTTACCGCAGTAAGCAGCAGGGTTACGACGCTGGAGGGTTACTTCGTAAATGGAGTAGCAAAAGAGGCTGCAAAGACTACAGGCACTCTGAGCATCAACGGCAAGAATTTTAACGGCTCTGCCAGCGTCAATGTTGGCGTTATTGGCGTGTCTTATGGTGGTACCGGCAAGAGTTCGGTTGCATCAGGCTCAATGCTCTATGCGAGCGCAGCCAACACGTATGCCGAACTTGCGACAACAGAGTTTGGCCGTAATCTGCTGAAAGCTAATAGCGGAAGCGTAGTCAGTGGCCTTAATGCCGATATGCTCGACGGTGTGCATATTAATGGCTTGTTTACTGCTGCCGGTTGGAATACGCAGACCTTGACTATAACAATAGGCGGAGTTACAAAGAGTGTTACAATCCCCTATGCATCGGCTTCTGTGGTCGGACTGGTAAGCACTGCAGCGCAGACATTCGGCGGAACGAAGACATTTAATGCCGGACTTATAGTCCCTGCAGGACAGAGCCTGAAGATAGGAAACGGTACGATAACATGGGACAGCACAAAAGGCTGCTTCCACTTCTCGCATGGACTTTATTCTGACAGCTTTATTTCTGCAATGGGCCTTAACGACAGCGGCTCCGGCGGCGGTTCGGCATCATACGAAAGGCTTGACAATTGGACTGATTATGCTGAAGAAAAAGCCACATGGGTTCTCAGTGCGAAATTGGGTAATGAGCTTCACGAACGCCTGAAGTCCGTTGAAGCAGGAGGAGCTACATCCGTAGTTACCACAGGAACCGGCAACGTCATTACAGCTATATCAAAGAACGGTAACACCATAACAGCCACTAAGGGTATTACCGTGCTCACCTCGCACCAAGCTATATACTCACTTACACTGCAAGGCAACGGCACGACTATAGGAACTTTTAACCCTAAATCGGCCAACGCCACAATAAACATAACGGCAGCAAACATAGGCGCCGCTGCGGCAAGCCATACTCATACCCTTTCTGCTTTGAGCGACCTCAAGGCAGGCTGGAGTACATTGCTTAAAGAAGACCCGAAAGCGTATGTAACCAGATGGCCGGCATTCAGCGAAGTTACTAGTAAGCCTACTACGTTAGCCGGTTACGGCATAACTGACGCTTATACAAAGACTGATGCAGACAGCAGGTATGTCAATGTTTCCGGAGATACTATGACCGGACACTTAAAGTTTAATCCAGGAATACAAGCTACGTGGTCGGTTAAAGGAACATCTTATATTACTAATGGTAATACTGATTCCGGTACTACAGTCGGCGGTGATTTAGCAAACCTTGTAATTTCATCATGGTTTGGAGTTTCTTTTACTACCGCTTGCGCAGAACAACCATATACTCATAAAACGGCCGTAGGCATTGATTGTAGAAACGGTATTGTAAAAGCTGCTATGTTTGCCGGAAATTTACAGGGTAATGCAGACACCGCTACCAATGCAGACAAGCTAGATGGTGTACACTTAGGAGGATTGTTTACAGATTTTTCTACAAGTAATGAATCTACAAATATAACAATTGGAGGTGTAACAAAGAGCTTAAAAATTAATGCTGATACTTTAGATGGGCTGCATGAAGCCTCTTTTAATCGCATATATGGCAGATATAGCATCAGTACAACAGGAACGGCGCCATATAATTATATTCATCTGTTTAGAATAGCATGTTCTAATGGTTATTCTACGTTGAGAGTGGATGTTGATTTTAAAAGTAGGTATCATGCCGGATTGTTAGCAATAGATATTACTACCCAAAAATTTCCTTATGGGGATTCCGCAGGTCATGGAACTTCAATAAAAATTTCTAAAGACAGTATTAATGGAAGAACAGGCCAATTTTATTGGATAAGAACTACCCAAGAGAGCGGTTATAACTATTACGACATCTATTATAAATCAGGGGCGTGGAACACAGGAAGATTTGATTTAAGGGTCAGAGGCGGTTCTGGAACTCTTGTTTTTGAGGTAAAAGGAACTAATTTAAATTCTTTGCCTGAAGGCTGTACCGAAGTATTAGACACTACATACTCCGGCACAGCTTCCAATGCGGTTAAATTAGCCACTCCTCGTACATTATGGGGGCAGAGCTTCGATGGCTCAGCGAATGTTAGCGGAAATATATACGATACTCAAATAGTACAATCTGTATCTGGCAAATATTTAGATTTAAAAGGTGCCGCCGGTCTTGGATTTTATACCCAAAATACCGTTAAAGCCGTTATACAGCCTAATGGTAATTTTGGTATAGGGACCACAAATCCTTTATACAAGTTGCATGTTTTGGGTAATATTTATGCCGAAGCTGCAGGAATTATATCTACAGCTGGAGATGCTTTCAGGCTTGCATACGGAAACTACGGCACTATATTAAGAAGCGATGGTGGCGCGTTTTATATACTTGCAACCAATAAAGGAGAGGCGTCCAACGGCACCTTTAATAAATTCAGACCTTTTAGATTTGACTTAGCCACCGGAGGGGTTAATCTTGTTCAGACCGGTGAGTCTTTGACCGTAGGCGGCGATACTCAGTTTAACAAATCAGTAAGTATCGGAAACGGCAAGATTGAATGGGACGAAGCCAACAAGGCTTTCAAGTTTACAGGCGGTATATATTCTGATTCTTATATATCAGCAATGGGCTTGAATGCCGCCGGTGGCAGCGGAGGATCTTACGAGCGTTTGGACAGCTGGAGTGACTATACAGAGGACAAGGCTACATGGGTGTTATCAGCTTTGCTTGGCAGCAACCTCAATACACGTGTGTCAGCTTTGGAAGCCGGTGGCGCAACCTCTGTTGTAACTAGCGGAACAGGAAATGTGGTTACTGCAGTTACAAAGAGCGGCAACGTTATAACCGCAACAAAAGGCATAACAGCTTTGACTTCGCACCAAAACATTTATGCCCTTACTTTACAGGGTAATGGAAGCACAATCGGCACATTCAATCCTAAGACCGGTAACTCGACTATAAATATCACTGCGGCTAATATCGGAGCAGCAGCCTCTAGTCATACACACAATTATTTGCCTTTGACAGGGGGAACTATTACAGGCGAACTTTCTTTTGAGCCTAGGGATTCTAGTGACGCCGCCCCAAAAATATATTCTTCCACAAAAGAACGAGGAGTTACAAATTTAAACTTTGCTGTCGCCGACGATGGTGATGATAGTTTCATTTTTAGAATGAATTATTATGGTAATACTAATGAGGCGGACAGAGAACGTTTTATAATAAATTGGTATGGTGTTACCTCAAAGGCAGCTATTACTGCTCCTTCATTCAATGGTAATTTGAATGGTAATGCTTCGACTGCTTCTAAACTTGGAACTTCAACCGTTGGAGGAACAGCAAAGCCTATATATCTTAACGCAGGAACGGCAACAGCTCTTTCAGCGACAGTCGGCAGCAGCTCTTTGCCTGTATATCTTAATGCTGGAACAATAACTCAGTGTGGCACAAGTCTCGGGGTTTCAATAACAGGAAATTCTGCAACAACAAATCAGCTGAATGTTTCAGTACTTACATCTCAGTCTCTTGCTGATTATAAAACTTCCGGCCATTTGTATTATGCGGGAGGAAGCAACACTGTTTCAGACAAGCCGAGTGGTGTTGATGCTTTCGGTATGTTTACAATGCAGACAGCGAGCGGATGGCAAGGTCAGATATTAATGGCATCCAACACAGCGACAAGTTTGTATTGGAGAACAGCAAATAATAATTTTAATGGTGGTTGGCGTAAGATATTAGATTCTTCAAATTATGGCGAGTATGCATACAGCAAGACTGATGCTGATGGTCGTTTCGTTAATTTAAGTGGAGATACAATGACCGGAGCATTGAAGGTTCCTGAGTTGCGTTTTACTAATGGAACAGCTATTTGGTTCGACCAATATGGTAATGTCACTTTTGGTTCAACCAGTTCTTCTAATTGGTGGTATATAGGCTCTTCTAGCAATTCACCCTCGATAGCAGTAAATTTTGGAACAGGAAATGTCGGCATCGGTCAATCTGCATCAACTACTTACAAACTTGCAGTGAATGGGGATGTACATGCGAACTCGTTTACCGGTAGTCTTAACGGCAACGCCTCTACTGCCTCAAAGTGGCAGGCTGCAAGAACTGTCACAATGAACGGTTTTGCCGATTGTTCTTTCAGTATTGACGGAAGCTCAAATGTTAGCTTTGACTATAAGCCTTATAATTTCTATCTTTCGGTAAACAACAAAAATAACTATCCTTGGCACCGTATAGCTAAAATAGGGCCTATAACATCATTTTATCAAGATAAAGAAGTCACTTTGTTGCTTTCACAAGGTTACGATGGCGGTAAATGGGGCATAGTAAGAATCACTTTAAGAACAAATAGTACCGGCACTGTTTCTACAGCTCATGTAGAATGGCTTAATAGAAGATCATTTAACAGAACTGATGTTAAGATTGGATTGTACAATGCTTCCGGAGAAACTTATGCTGATGTATTTTTATGGACTAACGGTGCTTATTCTAGCGTAACTGGTTTGGTGCTAACTCAAGGAGGAAGAGGCACTTTAGGCAGGACATGGACTCTTGTAAATTCCTCAGAAGTAAATAACACTACCACTACCGACAAGTTGACATCAACAGAATGTTGGACCTCAATAGAAGTGGCAGCGGAAGAGCTGCATAAGAAGGCTTATACCAATATTATTGAGGCCGATGATGCTGGCGGGGTCGGAATACTTTACGATCATGGTAAACTTACAGCTATTTCCGGCACCACAATGCCAAACGAAGGTTTAAGGCTATATAGGGCTTATAATAATGGTTATCCTGCCGCTTATGGAAACCTTATGAGTGTTCGCGGTGAAAATTCAGGTGCAGGAGAACTCTTGCTTGAATGGAAAGGAAGCACAGAACTTGGCCATATATATTACAGAAGCAAGCGTGACAACACAAGCAGCGGATGGTCGAGCTGGGGAACTCTTGCGTTCCTGACAGATAACGTGGCTAGCGCAACGAAGCTGCAGACCGCCCGCTCAATCAACGGTACCAGCTTTGACGGTACAGAAAATATTACCACATTTAAATGGGGATCATCACGCAATATTTATATTCGTGATGCATCACAGACACACACAGGAGAGGCAGTTAGTGTTGACGGGTCGTCAAATGAATACCTTTTACTTCCAAAAGATGTGGCATTCGATCAGATAACAATAAATACAAAGCTGATTTCAAATGGACAGACTGACTTCAACAAACAGTGGCTGAAGAATATTGGCGGTATATGGTTCGGTTCAGCAGACAGTTCAAGTGTTTTTGCCAGCTTTGACGGCGACGGCACGCAGACAGGTTTACAGAGTAAAGTCGGCACAAGCATATATTTCGGTTGGCGCGGCGGAACAAGAGCTATGACAATAGACTCAGCCGGAAATGTCGTTATAGGTAACACATCTACAGTAAATTCAGCATACAAACTTGATGTAAAAGGAGATGTGAGAACACAGGGAGATATTGTGCCGTATTCAAATGGGCAATACAATATCGGTAGTTCGGGCGCAAGATGGAGCGCGTTGTTTACACAAGGTATTGAATTATATGGTTTTACCCCTTATATAGACTTCCACTTCAATAATTCATCTGCAGATTATACTAGTCGAATAATTGAAGTTGTAAGTGGGTGTTTGGCTATTAACGGAACTTTGTCTGTCTTGAAAAGCGGAAATGTTGGTATCGGTACGACGATACCAACCGAGAAGCTATATGTATCTGGAAACATTGCAGCTACCGGAGCCGTGACAGCCTTGGTATTGAGCAGCAGTTCTGACATAAGGCTGAAGGATATACGGAAAAATGTATGCCTTTCCGTTGAGGAAATAGCAAAGGCGCCTGCGGTGGAGTTCTCGTGGAAGAAAACCGGAGATTTGGCAGTAGGTTCTATAGCCCAGTATTGGCAGCCTATTTTACCGCAGGCAATACATAAACGCGACAATTACCTGAGCATGCAGTATGACGTGATAGCTCTACTTGCATCAATAGCTAACGCCAGACGCATACTCTCGATAGAGAAAAAGATAAAAGAACTCGAAGAAGAAGTTAAACGTTTAAAAATATCATAGCATGGGAGTAATAGACGGAAACATAGTATCAGCCCCACTGAACACAAGAGATGTAGGCTCTGTTCTTGGATCATCATCGAATGATGTTGGTACACTTTGCACGCATGCAAATATCAACATGTGGGCAAAATTCAAGCCCGTGCCGTTGCGTGCCATCTTTCCTGAAGATACCTTAAAAGGTTCTTCAGACTGGAACGGGAATCCTCAGTCAAGTTCGCATAAGCCTTGGTGGTATGGCGACGGAGACCAGCCGGCATACACGGTCCCTGTCATAAGCGAACTTGCAGATATGGGAAGTAACGGCAACCAGAATAGTGATGCTGTATGGCGGTATAACAGACCTACCGGCAAAGGCTCTAGTGCTGCATATCCTGACTTCCCTTTCAGGCTGACAGACTTCGTAGGTTACAGACACGACGCAAGACCGCCATTCACGGTAAACCTTCCTACAGAACTGACAGCTGACAATTTTTCATATTTTGGCGTTGACATGCCGGACCGCGAACAGGGCGAGCTTGACTTGTCTGACATTTGCGACATACTGCATCTGAGTGCAGTATATATAGGCATAATAATTAAGAACATAACGCGTGGTATAACAACGGCTTATGTAAGCACGACTGCTCTCAATGCCAACAACAGCGACAGCTGGGCTTTGCCTGTTGTCATTAACAACGGCTCATCTATTGAGAACGGAGGCGCCGGCCAGACTATATCAGAGTCAGATACGATAGATGTCTATCTGTTTCTTTCTACTTCTGCAGGTGAGACAAATTGGGAGGCGATGACAAAATATAGTGCATTGCTTACTTCCAGCATGCACATCTACAGGAGATATAAGGGATATAGCCATAATATCAAGATTTTCACAGGTACATATACGTATGTCCTGGAAGCAGAAAACATCCTTGATTGGGGCAAGACATGGTACTACAAGGACAGCGACGGAAACATATTCTCTTTCCGAAAGACTATTGACCAGATTTCAAACCCGGACTCAAAAGTTACCGTTAAGCTCACCAGCGGAAGCACTGCATACGATTCACTGCGTGCCACAATCGTACAGAAAGGCAAGGTAAAGGACAGCAATACAGGACAACTGACAGAGATAAATCTCGTCTACACCTTGGCATACAATGAGGGTGCAGGAATGATCGGCACATCAAACAAGAGCCTAGTGCTCGGAACGAAGTTTAATACAATCTCATTTGCAGCATACCCCACGGAGGAAGACGCTAACAGAGAAAGCAACATACAATGGATGCGAGGCATGCCGATAGTCCAGAACATAGAATATAACAACGCGGATGCTAACCTCGAAGGTGCTGTTACGGGTAACAAGCTGGATGTAACCGTAGTGATTTCGCCTTCATCTCAATATACACGAATAGACCTCACCAACAACGGTACACCCGTGAGCGTGGGATAATGATATTAACTTTTAAAACAATACAATTATGGTAGAAATTACAAGTAAGACAACAACAGCGAACTTTAACTACAGTGATGAAACTTACCTTATCAGCGGTGAATACCGTGCGAATATGGAGGGTAAAATGGAAAGTGTTTCCATGAACATTACAGACACCGAAAAAGCCTACAAAGGTTCTGCGAATGCCTATCCTGACGGAGATAATGTGAAATACAATATCTCATCGGTGGATATTAACGACATGTCTAAGATAGCTCAAAGCATTAAGACATGCGTTGACGAACTGAAGGTTAAAGTGGAAGAATAACACACTGTAAAGCTAGAGAGAGAAAAATAAGTTTAATAAAAAAACATTAATTAATAAGTTATGAAAAAAATATCAACTGAGAAGATTTTGAGTGTTTACAACCTTATCAACGACGCAAAACTCACAAAGATGGATGATGAGGACAAGTTCAGAATGATTAAAATCATCCGCGTCTTGAAGCCGGTGGCAACCAACTTTGAGGACTTTAAGAAAGACGCCAGCGAAAAGCTGAAAGGTGAGAACCATGAGGAGATGCTCGAAAAGGCTCAGAAATGGCAGACTGAGGGTGAAAATACAACCCTTACCGAGGCCGAACGTATAGAGATAAACAAATACTTCACCGACTATAACAACAAGATTGTTGAGTGCCTGAAGGAAGAAGCAAAGAAGGAGAACGAGTTGGACTACGAGTCGCTGGGTGCCAGTGCCTTCGGAAAGTTCGTAGCCAGCAACGACTGGACTCTGGGCGAGATTACAGCGATTGAGGAAGTTATTTAATAAGGGGAATTGTCGTTCACACGGCAATTCCTCTATAAATTGATTGATATGTTCGAACAAGATGTTTATATGAACAGCGGCACCAGAATGTTTACGTTCGCCATGATGGGCAACGAGCTTGTTGCCGTGATATATGATGCACGCTGGTTTTTGGCGACGATACTTTTATGTGTATTAGCTGACTTCCGCTATGGTTGGGGCGAAAGCAGCAAGCGGTTCAATATGGCCAAGAAAAAGGGAGACAAGATAGTGATGTCGCAGTATAAGTGGCGCACGTCAAGGGCTATCAGAAGGTCAATCAATAAGTTGATGGACTACCTGATGTGGGTGAGCATAGGTGCTTTTATTGGCATGGCTCTCCTTAAGCCTATAGGTGTTGATTACATGATGGGCGGTTTTGTAGCCACTTGTATTGCCGTCGGTTGTGAAGCAAAGTCTTTCTTTGGTCATTTCTTTTGGCTTCATGGGGTAAGGATTGAAGAAAAGAGTATTAAGGGCTTTTTCAGGGCGTTTGTCGTTGCTTTCGCAAAGCGCAAGAACAAAGACATAGGTGAAGCCTTGGAAGCCGGTTTTGATGAAATAGATAAAAAGTAAAATTATGAGAAGCATTAAAAGAATTTTTGTACATTGTACTGCAGGAAGTCAGAAGCAGACAATAGAGGATTTGAGAAAAGAGTTTAAGAACAAAGGCTGGAAGAACCCCGGCTACCATTATGTGGTCATGCCTGATGGCACGATAAAACAGATGCTCGGAGAGGAAAAAGTGAGCAACGGAGTACAGGGCTACAACTCGACATCTGTTAATGTTGCCTATGTAGGCGGCATAGACTCAAATGGCAAGGCTGTAGACAACAGAACTGAACCACAGAAGGCAAGCCTCATAAAGCTGCTTAGAGAACTTAGAGGCCGTTACCCGAATGCTCAGATACTCGGTCACAGGGATATCAGCCCTGACACCAATCATAACGGCAAGGTTGACTCATGGGAGAGGATAAAGGAATGTCCTTGCTTTGATGCCATAACAGAATATAAAGGTATATAGTTATGGGAATAGTTAAAAGGTTGTTATATCTCATTATCCCCTACATCATATTGAGTTCGTTGGCAGGATGCAAATCTGTTCAGTATGTGCCTGTGGAGACTGTTAGAACCGACAGTATTTATGTCGACAGATACCAGCGTGACAGCATATATCAACGAGACAGCGTATTCGTTAACAGATGGACGGCTGGAGATACCATATATCAGGATAAGGTCGTTTGGAAGTACATCTATCGTGACAAGGTAAAATATGACACGGTGGCCACATTGCGTTCAGATACAATAAATGTCCCCTACCCTGTTGAATGCAAACTGAGTAAATGGGAACAGCTTAAATTGAATGTTGGAGGATGGGCTATAAGCATTATCATTATAATAGTCTTGATTGTAATGGGATGTATGGTATACAAACTAAAAAAGTAAGCTATAAAAGGGCTGTGTAATAGTATTGCTAGGGGGTGTAATTTAAACTGTGTCAAGGCTTGTTCTTAACTTTCATTCCCAC
>OJQN01000673.1_pt1 | contig 11586 bp, 9 predicted proteins | sample 1598881 | NCBI WGS metagenome assembly OJQN01 (sample SAMN03922512, study PRJEB24848) | human gut metagenome | isolation source: stool sample | host: Homo sapiens | place: Germany | collected 2010-02
GCATCCTTCTGAGCCTGAGCCTCGGCCAGGTCTTTGCCCAGAGTGGTGAAGTAGGTCTTGATCTTCGGCTCAGTGCCGGAGGGACGGACGACCACGGTAGCGCCGTTGTCCAGAGTGTAGATGAGGACGTTTGCGGCGGGCAGGCCGGTCTCTTCGGGCTTCTTGTAGTCGGTGACCTTGACCACCTTGTGGCCGGCCAGCTCGGTGAGGGGCTCGTCACGCAGCTTCTGCATGATGGAAGCCATCTTCTCCATGCCGGTCAGGCCGGGGAACTCGAAGCTGTCCACCTTGTTCAGGTAGCGGCCATACTCCTTGTAGATCTCTTCCAGACGCTCCTTGATGGAGGAACCGATGCTGCGGTAGTAAGCAGCCATCTCGCAGATGAGCATGGAGCCGATGACGGCATCCTTATCGCGGACATAGGGGCCGGCCAGATAGCCGTAGCTCTCCTCGAAGCCGAAGATGAAGCGGTCCACTTCACCGGCAGCTTCCAGATTTGCGATCTGGTCGCCGATCCACTTGAAGCCGGTCAACACGCTGCGCATCTCAACGCCGTAGTGGGCGGCGATGGCATCGGCCAGCGGGGTGGAGACGATGGACTTGACGGCGACGGGGTCCTTGGGCATGGTACCCTTCTCGATGCGGCCTGCGCAGATGTAATCCAGCAGCAGAGCGCCCATCTCGTTGCCGGAGACCAGCTCATAGCTGCCGTCCGGACACTTCATGGCGATACCCACGCGGTCGGCGTCGGGGTCGGTGGCCAGCATCAGGTCGGCGCCGGTCTTGGTGGCGAGGTCGAGGCCCAGCTTCAGAGCCTCGAAGATCTCAGGGTTGGGGTAGGAGCAGGTGGTGAAGTAGCCGTTGGGGTACTCCTGCTCCGGCACGATGGTGATGTCGGTGATGCCCATGTCGTTCAGAACGTGGGTGACCGGCACCAGACCGGAACCGTTCAGCGGGCTGTAGACCAGCTTCAGGCCGGCGGTCTTGCACAGGCCCGGGCGCACCTGACGTGCCTCGATGGCGGCGTAAAGGGCGTTCTTGCAGTCGTCGCCCACAAAGCGGATGAGGCCCTGCTCGACGCCTTCGGCAAAGGAGATGTACTTTGCGCCGGTCAGGACATCGGTCTTCTGGATCTCGTCGTAGACGATGGCGGCGGCGTCATCGGTCATCTGGCAGCCGTCGGGGCCGTAGGCCTTGTAGCCGTTGTACTTGGCGGGGTTATGAGAAGCGGTGACCATGATGCCCGCATTGCACTCATAGTAACGGGTGGCAAAGCTCAGGGCCGGGACAGGCATCAGAGCATCATAAATGCGCACCTTGATGCCGTTTGCGGCCAGAACGCCGGCGGCAGTCTTGGCAAAGACGTCGCTCTTCAGGCGGCTGTCGTAGCTGATGGCTACGGTCTGGCTACCGCCCTGGGTCTTGACCCAGTTTGCCAGGCCCTGGGTGGCCTGACGCACGACGTAGATGTTCATGCGGTTGGTGCCAGCGCCCAGCACGCCGCGCAGGCCGGCGGTGCCGAACTTCAGTGCAACGGCAAAGCGGTCCTTGATCTCGTCGTCGTTTCCCTCGATCCTGGCCAGCTCCGGCTTCAGATCTGCGTCCTCCAGATCCGCTGCCAGCCAGCGCTTATACTCATCCTGATACATATTGCACACCTTACCTTTATAATTTTTGACCATAATGGACAAATTCATCCAAGTCTACTTATAATATAAGCTTTTATACGCTTTGTGTCAATTCAGGATTATGTACCAAGTTTGCCCCCTCAAAACCAGCAAATGCCACAAATCGTGCAGGCTTTCCGCTCTCCTGCTGCCCATTTGCAGCCGTGCAGGGCCAGTACACCTGCCCTGCGTCGTCCAGTACATCCAGCCAGTGGCCCAGCCCTACTCCATTTTCGCACAGATACCGCATCAGGGACATCAGCCGCCCGAAGTCGCCCACCGGGCAGATGACCTGCTCCGTGACACACTCTTCTCCCTGCTGTTGCCGCACTGCCAGTACAACTCCCTCTTCCTCTACGCTTGCGCTGTAGTACAGCGTGTGTGCAAGCTGAAAGCCTTCGATCCTGGAATAGGGCCTGGTGTAACAGCAGTACTCTTTCGCAACCATAAGATTCTTCCTCCAATCGCAGATCGCCCGCGTTTCGTTGACATCTCACATGCCCTCTAATATAATAGATTCAAACAGAAAATTGTGTCGAACTTGGGCATCTGCGCCCTGTCTTTCCCATTTCTTAGTCAGTTCTTAGCCGACCATTTCATTCCTTTTGTCTGTTATCTCGGAAGAAATTTCGAAGTACCGCAAAAAATCCCGTCATCCCCTTTTATGGATGGTTTCTGCCGCCCCATCGGGCAGAAAGGAGCGCCCATGTACGCAGTCCTCAAGAGCTTCGGCCTCAAGGGCCTCAACGGCTTCCCCGTGGAAGTCGAGGCCGACATCTCGGGCGGGATGCCCGCCCTCTCCATCGTCGGCCTGCCGGACTCTGCCGTCCGGGAGAGCGGCGACCGCGTTCATGCGCCGTCCGGGAGAGCGGTGACCGCGTCCACGCAGCCCTGAAAAATCTGGGCTTCAAGTGGCCTGACCGCCGCATCACCATCAACCTCGCTCCCGCCGACGTCCGCAAGACCGGCCCGGTGTATGACCTGCCCCTGCTGCTGGCGGTGTTGGCCGCTTCCGGGCAGCTGGAGCCGCCGCCGAAGGACACGGCCTTTCTGGGGGAGCTGGCACTGGACGGCAGTCTCCGCCCGGTGTCCGGCGTCCTGCCCATGGCGCTGGAAGCTGCCGCCGGCGGTGTGCGGGCGCTCTATGTCCCCGCCGAGAACGCTGCCGAAGCCGCTGAGGCCTGCGGAAGCGAGATGCGGGTCTACCCTGCCGCAACGGCCCGGCAGGTCGTGGATGCACTGCGGGGCATCCAGCCCATCCTGCCTACGATGCCTGTCCCCTTCGACCCTGCCGATGCGTGGAACCATGTTCCCGATTTCGCTGACGTCTGCGGCCAGCCGCTGGCCCGCCGGGCGATGGTCATCGCAGCTGCGGGCGGACACAACGTCCTGCTCGTCGGTGCTCCCGGCACCGGCAAATCCATGCTGGCCCGCCGCCTGCCCGGCATCCTGCCGCCCCTGACCAGATGCCCGCAGGCCGGGGCCTCGTGACAGCACGGCCTTTCCGCAGCCCCCACCACTCGGCCAGTTCGGCTGCACTGGCGGGCGGCGGGGCGCAGTTCCGCCCCGGCGAGTGCAGTCTGGCCAACTGCGGCGTCCTCTTCCTCGACGAACTGCCCGAGTTCTCCCGCGAGAGCCTCGAAGTGCTGCGCCAGCCCCTCGAGGACGGCTGCATCACGGTCAGCCGGGCCGCCGGAAGCGCCACTTATCCCAGCCGCTTCCAGCTCGTCGCCGCCATGAACCCCTGCAAATGCGGCTACTACGGCCACCCTACCCGGGCCTGCACCTGTTCGCCCAGCGCGGTGCGGCAGTACCGCAGCCGGGTGTCCGGCCCGCTGCTGGACCGCATCGACCTCTGCGTCGAGATGGACCCGGTGGCCTTCGATGAACTGCATGGCGCTGCCCCTTCCGAGAGCAGCGCCGAGCTGCGGAAACAGGTCCTTGCCGCCCGTGCCATCCAGGCCCAGCGGTACGCTGCTCCCGGCTACGAGGATGTGCGCTGCAACGCCCAGCTCACCGCCGGGCAGGTACGGCGCATCTGCCGGATGACCCCCGCCGCTGAACAGCTCCTGCGGGCCTCCTACGAGACGCTGGGCCTTTCGGCCCGCGCCCACGACCGCATCCTCCGGGTGGCCCGCACCATTGCCGACCTTTCCGGCAAGCGCCTCCTCGACGAGGATTCGCTGCTCGAGGCTCTGCAATACCGTGCGCAGGAAAAGGTCGATCTGACGTTCTGATACAGACAAAGATCCCCCGGCTGGACCGGGGGATCTTTTGCGTTATAAAACTTTTAGAATCTTCTCCACGCATCGGGCAGGAAGAGCACCAGCATCGGGAAAATTTCCAGACGACCGGCCAGCATATCGAAGATGAGCACCAGCTTTGCAAAGTTGGAGTAGGCCCCGAAGTTCATCATGGGACCCACCTGATTGAGGCCGGGGCCGATGTTGTTCAGGGTGGCGGCGATGGAGGTGAAGTTCGTCACCATGTCAAAGCCGTCCAGACTGACGAGCATGAAACTCGCCGCAAAGATGAAGATGTAGGCCGCCAGAAAGACGTTGGTGGTGCGGATGGTCTCATGATTGACCAGCTTGCCGTCCATCCGGACGGGGGCCACCACCTGCGGGTGGAGAGCCTGCTTCAGCTCCTTGCCCAGCGTCTTTCCCATCAGGAGGAAGCGGCTCACCTTGATGCCGCCGCCGGTGCTGCCCGCGCAGGCACCCACGAACATCAGCAGCACCAGCACCTCTTTTGCCAGCGTGGGCCAGAGGTCGAAATCACAGCTGGAAAAGCCGGTGGTGGTAATGATGGAGCCGACCTGGAAGGCCGCATGGCGCAGCGCCTCGCCGAAGGTGCCGTAGAGGCTGCGGATGTTCACCGTGATGACGGCCACCGCCGCCAGAATGATGGCGAAATAGGCGCGGACTTCCTCGCTGGACGCTGCGCGGCGGAACCGGCGCAGCAGCAGCAGGAAATACGCGTTGAAGTTGACGCCGAAGAGGATCATAAAGATGGTCACGACCCACTGGATGTAGGGCGAGAAGCTGGCAAAGCTGTCGTTCTTGAAGCCGAAGCCGCCAGTACCCGCCGTGCCAAAGGCCGTGAGCAGAGAGTCGAACACATTCATTCCGCCCGCCAGCAGGAAGCAGAACTCCACCACCGTGAGCGCGAAATAGATGCCGTACAGGATCTTGGCCGTAGACTGCACCTTCGGCACCAGCTTGTCCACCTGCGGGCCGGGGCTTTCCGCCTTCATCAGGTTGACGTGGGAGCCGCCGGTCAGGGGCAGCAGGGAGAGCAGGAACACCAGAACGCCCATGCCGCCGATCCAATGGGTGAAGCTGCGCCAGAACAGAATGCCGTTGGGCAGGCCCTCCACACCGGGCAGGATGCTGGCACCGGTGGTGGTGAAGCCCGAAACGGTCTCAAACATGGCGTCCACGGGGTTCGGGATGCAGCCGGTGAGGACGAACGGCACTGCGCCCATGATACTGATGGTGATCCAGCTCAGGGCGGTGGCCGCAAAGCCCTCCCGCATATAGAATACCTTGCTGCGGGGCTTGATGGCCTGCAGGGCAAAGCCCAGCGCCCCACTGATGGCCGCCGTCAGCAGGAACACGCCCATGACGGCCCACTCGGCGTAGAGGAGGCTCGTCACCGCCGGGAGCAGCAGCAGTGTACCCTCTATCATCAGGATGTAGCCCAGCAGACGAAAGACGATCGCATAATTCATACGTCCTGTCCCCCGTTACTCTTCCACGATGTCCCGCAGGTCGTGCAGGCCGTGTTCCAGCGTGACGACGATGACGTTGTCGCCCACCTGGATCTGGTCGCCGCCGCGGGGGATGAGGATATGGTCGCCGCGGGTGATGCAGCAGAGCAGCAGATTCTTTTTCAGATGCAGCTGGCTCAGCGGAACGCCGGTGGCCCGGCTCTCCTCATGGACCGTGAATTCCAGCGCTTCCACGCGGTCGTCGAGGATGCGGTAAAGGGTCTTGATGTTGTTGCCGGCCTCGTTCTGCAGGGCGCGGACGTACTGCACGATGTAGTCGCAGGTCATGTACTTGGGGTAGACGATGCTGCCCAGATCGAGCCCGGCCAGAATATCGTCGAACTCGAGGCGGTTGATCTTCGTGACCAGCTTGCCCTTGGAGTGCTTTTTCGCAAACAGGGTCAGCAGCACGTTTTCTTCGTCGATGTTGGTCAGAGCCACGAAGGCTTCGGTGGATTCCAGACCTTCCGAGAGCAGGAAGTCACGGTTGGAGCCGTCCTCGTTCAGGATCTGTGCCTCAGGCAGGGACTCGGCCAGAACATTGCAGCGGGCCGGGTCCCGCTCGACGATGCGGACACGGACGTGATTTTCCAGCAGCTCCTGGCTCAGGTAATAGGCGATGGCACCGCCGCCCACGATGAGGGCGTTGCGCACCGGCCGCACCGGCATATTGATACGCTGGAAGAACTCGTGGGCCTTCTCCTGCGTGGCGAGGAAGGTGACCTGGTCGCCGTTCTGCAGCACAAAGTTACCGTTGGGGATGATGACCCCGCCGTCACGCTCCACCGCGCAGACCAGAATGTCGCTCCTGAGGCGGGTGGGGATCTCATGGATGGCCACGCCGTCCAGCCCCTGCCGCTCGGTCAGCGCAAACTTGATGAGCCGCACGCGTCCGCCCGCGAAGGTGTCGATCTTGCTTGCGCCCGGGAAGCGCAGCAGGTGGGAGATTTCCTTGGCCGCTGCCATTTCGGGGTTGATGATGGCCGAGATGCCGATCTGCTTCTTGATAAAGTCCAGCTCATGGCTGTAAGACGGGTTGCGCACGCGGGCGATGGCGTGGCAGTGGCCCGCCTTTTTGGCGAACATGCAGCACAGCAGGTTCAGCTCGTCCGAGCCGGTGACTGCGATGAACACGTCCGCTTCCTCCACGCCCGCCTCGGACAGGGTGGTGATGGACGAACCATTGCCGAGAATGCTCATCACATCGTAGGATTCCCCGATATGCTCCACACGGGCCTTGTTCGTGTCGATAACCGTCACGTTGTGACCCTCTTCACTGAGCTGCCGCGCCAGCGCTGTGCCGACTTTGCCGCCGCCCACCAAAACGATCTTCATAGAATAACCCTTTCTCTTCTCCTGCGCCGTCTGGGCGCTATTGAATAGATTATACCACATCTCGGGCAAAACATCTACAAAATCAGCCCTTCTGTCGGCTTTATCCACCACAAAGCGCAGTTTTGGCGAAAAAACGGCCCCGGAACACACAGATCCCGGGGCCGTTCTCAGCGATTCAGGTATTTCAGTACCGCTCCACGCCGTCCTTGGTGACGAGGGCGTAGACCAGCGGGGCTTCCTCGGGCTTTTCGGGGCCGTAGACGAGGCCGCTGCGGTACTCGGCGGCGGCAACGTCGAACTTATCCGCCGCGCCGTAGAAGGTGGCGAGGCTCTCGCCCTTGTGGACGTAGTCGCCGCGCTTCTTGTGGAGGGTGATGCCGGCGGCGAAGTCCAGCGGGTCGCCCTTCTTCTGACGGCCTGCGCCCAGCAGAACGCTGGCAGAGCCGATCTTCTCGGCGTCGTTGGCGACGATGTAGCCGTCCTTTTCGGCCAGCAGCTCATAGCTGGCGGCGGGCTTCTCGAAGAGGCTGTAGTCGTCCAGAACGCGGGTGTCGCCGCCCTGGGCCGCGAACATCTCCTTGCACTTTGCATAGGCAGAGCCGTCTGCGATAACTGCCTCGGCCATGGCGCGGCACTCGGCGGGGGACCCCTTATCGGCCAGCACCAGCATATTCGCAGCCAGCTGCAGGCAGACCTCGGTCAGGTCGGCGGGGCCGTGGCCCTTGAGCACGTCCATGCTCTCCATGACCTCAAGGCTGTTGCCGATGTTGTGGCCCAGCGGGGTGTCCATGTCGGTGATCATAGCGGCGACGCGGCGGCCATGATGGGTGCCGATGGAGACCATCAGCTTGGCCAGCTCGATGCTCTGGTCCACGGTCTTCATGAACGCACCGGTGCCGGTGGTGACGTCCAGCAGGATAGCGTCCGAGCCGGAGGCCAGCTTCTTGGACATGATGCTGGACGCGATGAGGGGGATGCAGCTGACGGTCGCGGTGACGTCGCGGAGGGCGTACATCTTCTTATCTGCCACGGCGATGCCCTCGCTCTGGCCAATGACCGACAGGCCGATCTTATTCACCTGTGCAAAGAACTCCTCCTGCGAGAGGGCAGTCTTTGTGCCGGGGACGCTCTCCATCTTGTCGATGGTGCCGCCGGTATGGCCGAGGCCGCGGCCGCTCATCTTGGCGATTTTGACGCCGCAGGCCGCGACGATGGGCGCGATGACCAGCGTGGTCTTGTCGCCCACGCCGCCGGTGGAGTGCTTGTCCACCTTGATGCCCGGGATGGGCGAAAGGTCCATCATGACGCCGCTGTGGGCCATGACATCGGTCAGCTCGGCAGTCTCCTCGTCGGTCATGCCGCGCAGATAAACTGCCATCATCCAGGCCGCCATCTGGTAATCGGCCACCTCGCCGCTGACGAAGCCGTTGACGATGGCTTCCAGCTCCTCGCGGCTGTGGGTGCCGCCGTCCCGCTTCTTGGCGATCAAATCGTAAATGCGCATAAGGTCACGCTCCTAAATAATATTCTCCGCCGACGGCCCGGGCCGCGCTGCCTCGCCTCCGGCAATAGTATGACATTGTAATTCAAGTATAGCAAATTTTCCCGCAAAAGCAAGCGCTGTTTTGTGGAATCTGTTGAAAAAGAAGCAAAAAGGGCGCAGCCGCCCGGATAAGCAGCTGCGCCCGGAAAATACGCTCGAATCAGCGGGAACCCTTGTCGTAGGGGATGCCCTCGGCCTTGGGGGCCATGCTGTTCTTGGAGGTAAAGGCCAGAATGACCATGGATGCCACGAAGGGCATCATGTTGTAGATGTTGCTGGACCAGTGGAGCTGTGCGAGGAAGGTGGAGTCGGCGATGTTGGCCAGACTCTTGAACACGGCAAAGAACATGGCTGCGCCGCAGATGTTGAAGGGCTTCCACTGACCGAAGATCATAACGGCCATGGCAAGGAAGCCTGCACCGGCCACGCCGACCTCGAAGTTCCAGGTCTGGACGGGAGGCACGATATAGGCCAGACCGCCGATCGCACCCAGAGCGCCCGAGATGACGACACCGGCATAGCGCATCTTGTAGACGTTGATGCCCACAGAGTCCGCAGCCTGAGGATGCTCGCCGCAGGCGCGCAGACGCAGGCCGAAGCGGGTCTTGTACAGCACGATGTAGCTGATGATGAGCAGTGCGATGCCCAGCGGGACAAAGATGCTCAGCTCCAGGCCGCCGATGCTGAACAGGAAGGGCTTGTTGGAGTAGTTCAGCTTGGCGCTGCCGCTGTCGCTGAAGTTCTTGGAGATGACCACAGCCACCGCCGTTGCCAGCAGGTTCAGGGCCGTGCCGCCGATGGTCTGGTCCGCTTTCAGATTGATGGACGCGAAGGCCAGCAGCAGGCTGTAGACCATGCCGGCGATAGCAGCCACCAGCACAGCGATGAGCACGGTGGCGAAAGCCGGCATGCTCGCGGGCAGCATGGTGAGGGTGAGGACACCCGCCACACCGCCGATGACCATGATGCCTTCCAGTGCGATGTTGATGATGCCGGAGTGCTCACTGAACATACCGCCCAGAGCGACCAGCATCAGCACGATGCCATACAGCAGAGTATACTTGATGAGAAGCAGCATATCACTTGCCCTCCTTCTTGGTTTCGGTCTTAGCAGGGGCAGGCTCTGCATTCACGTTGGTCTTGTCCGCATTCTTGAACAGCATGGAGTGGATCTTGCCGCGGAACAGCATGGAGAATGCGCACAGGTAGATGATGATACCGCTGATCAGGTCGGAGATCTCGGTGGGGTAATACTTGGTGGACAGGAAAGAGCCGCCGACCGAGATGTGGGAGATGAAGATCGCGGAGAAGATGGTGCCGATGGGGTTGGAGCTTGCCAGCAGGGCCACAGAGATGCCGTTGAAGCCCATGGCCGGCAGGCTGGTGGAGTTCAGCGGGTTCCACTGAGAGACATTGGACAGGTAGTAGAGTCCGGCGCCGAAGCCTGCCAGAGCACCTGCAATGGCCATGGAGAGGATGATGTTCTTCTTCTCGTTGATGCCGGCGTAGCGGGCGGCGCTCTTGTTCAGGCCGACGGCCTTCAGCTCATAGCCAAAGGTGGTCTTGTTCAGGATGACCCAGATCAGAACGGCGACTGCCGCAGCGAGGAAGATCGCAATGGTGGTGCTGTTGGTCTGGAACATCTTGTTCAGGCCGAAGTCCGGGATGAGGGACTGGGACAGTTCGGCGCTCTTTCCGAGGTTCAGGGTACGGGTGTTGCGCACGTCGTACATGGGGCCGGTGCCGTTCTGGTAGATAAGCTCATTGACCAGATACAAACCGATCCAGTTGAACATGATGGAGGTGATGACCTCGTTGATGTTGAAGTAAGCCTTGAAGAAGCCGGGGATAGCGCCCCAGATGCCGCCGAGGATGGTGGCGACGATCAGGCAGACATACCAGGGCATCTTGAGCATGATGGCGCAGTAGAGAGCGCCGTAAGCGCCCAGCGTGTACTGACCGGCAGCACCGATGTTGAACAGGCCGGTCTTGAAGGCGAAGGCCACGGACAGACCGGTCATGATGAGGGGCGCCGCGTTGGCCAGCTCCTTGCCGACGCCGTAGGGGGCGTCATGGAAGCCGCCCTTAATGATGCGGACAAAGCCGTCGCCCCATGCATGGGCCGGGTTGATGGCCAGCAGCACGAGGAAGCCCACAGCCATGCCGATGACGATGCACAGCAGCGCGGCCAGCACACTGGTGATGGAGCTGTTGAGGTTGCTGTGGGAAAGTTTTTTCTTGTTCATTTATTTGCTCTCCTTTCCCTGCTTGCGTGCGCCGGCCATGTAGAGGCCCAGCTCCTGCACAGTGGTGGTCTTGGGGTCGAACTCGCCCACGATCTCGCCCTCGTACATGACGAGGATGCGGTCGGACAGGTTCATGACCTCGTCCAGCTCGAGGCTGACCAGCAGGACAGCTTTGCCCTTGTCGCGCTCGGCGACGATCTGGCGGTGGATGTATTCGATCGCGCCGACATCCAGGCCGCGGGTGGGCTGAACAGCCACCAGCAGCTTGGGGTCTTTGTCGATCTCGCGGGCAATGATGGCCTTCTGCTGGTTGCCGCCGGACATGCTGCGCACGATGGTGGAGCTGCCCTGACCGCTGCGGACGTCGTACTGAGCGATGAGCTTATCGGAGTACTCGCGGACTTTATCGGACTGGATGAAGCCGCCCTTCTGGAACTCGGGCTGCCAGTAGCGCTGGAGCACCATGTTGTTCTCGAGGCTGTAATCCAGCACCAGACCGTGCTTGTGGCGGTCTTCGGGGATGTGGCTCATGCCGTCCTTCGAGCGCTGACGGATGCTCTCGCGGGTGATGTCCTTGCCGTCCAGCGTGATCTTGCCGCCCGACAGTTTTTCGAGGCCGGTGAGGCCATAGACGAGCTCGGTCTGGCCGTTGCCCTCGATGCCCGCCAGACAGACGATCTCGCCTGCGTGGACCTGGAAGGTAACGTCCTTGACGGAGTCCTTCTTGCGCTGGTCGTTGTGGATGGTGACACCCTCCACGTCCAGCACGACATCGCCCGGGTGAGCGGGCTTTTTATCGACCTGAAGCTGGACGTCACGGCCGACCATCATGCGGGAAAGCTCTTCCTTGGTGGTGTCCTTGATGTCCACGGTACCCATATACTTGCCCTTGCGCAGAACAGTGCAGCGGTCTGCCACCGCCATGATCTCGTTGAGCTTGTGGGTAATGAACAGGATGGACTTGCCTTCCTTCTTGAACCCGCGCATGATCTCCATCAGCTCGTCGATCTCCTGCGGGGTCAG
>OJQN01000718.1_pt1 | contig 10701 bp, 11 predicted proteins | sample 1598881 | NCBI WGS metagenome assembly OJQN01 (sample SAMN03922512, study PRJEB24848) | human gut metagenome | isolation source: stool sample | host: Homo sapiens | place: Germany | collected 2010-02
CTGCCGTGGCCGATTATCGCCCCGCCGCCGTGGCCGACGACAAGATCAAGAAGAAGGACGGCGACCTCTCCATCGCCGTGGAGCGGACGCCCGACATCCTCGGCACCATCGGCCCCAAGAAGAAGGGGCAGTTCCTTTGCGGCTTCTCGATGGAGACGCGGGACATGCTGGCCAACTCCTCGGCCAAGCTCGAGAAAAAGAACCTCGACATGGTGGTGGCCAACAATCTGAAGGTGGCCGGTGCCGGGTTTGGCGTGGATACCAATGTTGTCACCTTCATCACGCCGGACGGCGCCCGCGAACTGCCCCTGATGAGCAAGGATGATGTGGCGGATGCCATTCTGGATGAGATTTTAGCACGAAAGAGCAAGTGATCGTGCTGAAAGAAGTTCTGTTCTTCTGTCGAAAACTATGATATAATCGAATCGCCGTCCTTACCACTCCATTCCATTTGGAAGGGAGGTGATTCCGAATGAACAGTATTTTCTCATTTATGCTGTCTGTCGCAGCAGGTGTGGTTGCAAACTACATCTACAAGTGGCTTGGCAGATGGTTCAACAAGGACTGTAAGCACTAAATAATAAGACCCCTTCCCGGAGCTAGCACCTCCAAGAAGGGGTCTTATTATTTGTGATTCCAGATGAACAGCATTTGGTTTTCTCATTTGTAAGTATACGCAGTTTTCTAAAAAAGTCAAGCGCCTCGCAGAAAATTTACAATGCTGTAAATATTACTGTACCACGCAAAAAGTGCTCTGCCGGCCGGCAGAGCACTTTTCCGTTATACAGAGATTTACTTGGTGCCGTAGATACGGTCGCCTGCGTCGCCCAGACCGGGGACGATGTAGCCGTTCTCGTTCAGGTGGTCGTCCTGTGCGCCGAGGTAGATGTCCACATCGGGATGTGCCTCGTGCAGGGCCTTGATGCCTTCCGGAGCAGCGATGAGGCCGATGAACTTGATGTGCTTTGCGCCATGCTTCTTGATCTGGGTGATGGCGTCGATGGCGCTGCCGCCGGTAGCCAGCATCGGGTCAAGCACTAGAACGTCGCGCTCAGCGATGTCCTTCGGCAGCTTGCAGAAATACTCCACGGGCTGCAGGGTCTCCTCGTCGCGGTACAGGCCGATGAAGCCGACCTTAGCGGCGGGCAGCAGGGTCAGCATACCATCCAGCATACCCATGCCGGCGCGGAGGATCGGCACCAGAGCCAGCTTGCGGCCTGCCAGCACCTTGGTCTTTGCCATGGTGATGGGAGTCTCGATCTCCACCTCTTCCAGAGGCAGGTCACGGGTAGCCTCATAGCACAGCAGAGTGGCGATCTCGCCCACGAGGTCACGGAACTCCTTGGTGCCGGTCTGCTTGTTGCGCAGAATGCTCAGTTTGTGCTGCAGCAGCGGATGCTCAACGATCATAGGGGTCATAATACACTCTCCTTATATTGTGAATAGATATTGGAATCCTAAGGTTTACCGATTCTCGATCGCCATCAGCTTTGCGATGCGCTTCTCGTGGCGGCCGCCCTCGAACTCGGTGTTGAGGAAGATGTCCACCAGCTGGCAGGCGAGGCCGGGGCCGACGACACGGCCGCCCATGCACAGGGCGTTGGCATCATTGTGGCGGCGGGTATACTCGCAGCTGAAGCTGTCAGAGCAGCAGCAGGCGCGGATGCCCTTGACCTTGTTTGCGGCCATGCTGATGCCCACACCGGTGCCGCAGAACAGCAGCGCCTTGCTGCACTGGCCGCTCACCACGGCGTCGCAGGCAGGCAGAGCCATGTCAGGGTAATCCACGCTGGCGGTGCTGTGGGTGCCGAAGTCGATGTACTCCAACCCCAGCTCGTCCAGATGGGCCTTAACGGCCTCTTTCAGTTCAAATCCGCCGTGGTCGGCGGCAAGTGCGATGGGTTTCGTCATTGGTGTTGATCCTTTCCCTTTGCAGTATCTTCCGGTATTTCGGTACGGGCAGCTTCTGCGGCCAGACGCTCGGCCCGCTCCCGCTCGGCCTGGCTCAGCCGGTGATAATCCGGCAGCAGAGCCTCGGGCAGGACGGCTTCGCCCCGCTGAGCCATCTGCTTTGCCACATAGGCCACCGCAGCGGCACAGCCATTGCGGAGAGCCGGCGGTACACAGAGCACGCCCGGGACATTGCCATATTTATTATAGCACAGAGCTGCGCCATCACCAACAAAAAACAGAGGCTTTTTGCAATTTTCTACAAACTCGGCCAGGTCAGCCACGGCACGGGCATCGTCGTCCATCAGACGCTCGTGGGTCTCAAGGTCGAAAGCCGCGCTGTACACCTGCGCACGGCGGGCATCCAGCGCGCAGAGCACGGTGCCGCAGCCGGTGTGGGCCGCCGCCAGCGCTTCCAGCGTGGACACTGGAGCGCAGAGCGTCTCCCGGGGGAAGGCCAGACCCTTCACCGCCGCCAGCCCGATGCGCAGGCCGGTAAAGCTGCCGGGGCCGGCATTGACGCCGTAGAGGTCGATGTCCCTGCAGCCCATGCCGCAGAACTTGAGACAGTTGTCGATGAGGGGCATCAGGGTCTCGCTGTGGGTCATGCCCGCGTCGAGATAGCACTCGTAGAGCAGGCGGTCATCCTGCAGAAGGGCCACGCCCACGGTCTTGCCCGCCGTATCCACGGCTAAGATGTTCATACTTCCACCCCCTCGATGGTGATGCGGCGGGTGGTGTCGTCCACCCGCTCGATGTTGATGTGGATGGGGTCTTCCAGCGCCAGCAGGTCGGCGAAGTTCTCGCTCCACTCTGCCGCCACCACAGCGCCCTCATCCAGATAGTCGTAGAACCCTGCCGCGCACAGATCGTTCTCCGTGGAGATGCGGTATAGATCAAAGTGCGCGAAGGGCCGCGGCCCGCGGTAATAGTTCACGATGGCGAAGGTCGGGCTGCTGACCGGGTCGGTGCAGCCGAGACCTCTGGCAATGCCCTCGCAGAAGGCCGTCTTGCCCGCGCCAAGCCCGCCGGTAAAGGCGATGAGCGCCCCGGGCGCAAGATGCTGCGCTACCTGCGCCCCCAGTGCCACCGTCTCCTCGCGGGAGTGGGTGATAAATTCAGACATGGGTATCCTACCTCATATGCGTTTCTATAAAAAAGGGACGGCAGAGTCCTGCCGTCCTGTTCTGCCGTCCCTTAGTATAAACCATTTCTGTCAAAAGTGCAACGCTCAGGCCGCGCTTTCGAGCACATCGGCCAGCATATCTTCCGCGGCCTCCGCGCGTTCCTCGAGCGAGAAGTTTTCCGGCACATTCAGCCGGGCGTTCTCGTCACCGTAGAGCACCAGATACGCTGCGGCGGCGTGGGGGCGGCGTCCGCCCTGCTCCGTATACCAGATGATGTCGTTCTCGCCGTAGGTATCCTTCGCGTGGGCCAGCGCCCTGCCGATGGTCTGTCCCATCGCAAGATGGTTGACGGTATCCCAGAGCATACTGCGGGAGTAGACCGTGTAGACGTTGTTCACATAGCCCAACACAGTCCGTGCGCCGCCCGCCAGCAGCGCTTCGGCCATCGACTCATCCACGCTGTTCGTGACGCCCAGGAACTCACAGGTCTCGGAGTAGATGATGGTATTGCTGAGCTGACCCGAGCGGTACGCATTGCGGAAGAAATCCGCTGTGACGCAGTAAAGGCCGTTGAGCTTGATGATGCGGTGAGCCAGCAGGTCAAAGCCGTAGATGATGTCTTTGTACAGCGTGGACGCTTCTGTCAGCAGGATGATGGGCTCGGTCCGGGTGTGCTTCCGGAAAGCACCGTAGCTGTAAGTATAGTAGGCACCGTGGGCGCTCAGGATGCACAGATCGTATTTGTTCATCCGGCGCAGGTCCGACAGGGTCACCCGGGTGTTCATCGTCGTGCGCAGGCCCATGCCTTCCCAGAAGCCCTGCATATAGGAATAATACGGAAAGCGGGAGCTGTTCACCGTATTATCGAAGGCATAATAAATAGCGGCACGTCCGATCGTCTCAGGCAGAGCGTTCTCCCGGTACCGCCGGGCCTCCGCAGCCTGCCGGACATCGTCGGTCAGGGGCATCTCGGTGCGGGGAGTGGATTGAGCAATGTCCCTCGGGGCGCGCAGGCCGTTGTCTCCGGCGTCAAAGGTCATCTCGTCCAGCTCGTCGGGCAGAGTGAGCAGGATGCCGCCCAGCACGCCGCAGCGGTAGGTAAAGCTGACCATCCCGTTCTCCTCGTCGGTGCGGATGGAGTCCCGGCGCACCAGCCCCTTCCGGGCCAGTTCATCCAGCTCCGCAAGGGCCGCGGTGAGCCGTCCTTCCCGGGACATCTGCTCGTATTCGTTGCTGCCGGTCAGGGCCGTCACAGCGGCGTCTGCCTGCTGCATCTCGGCGGCATCGTCGGTGGTGAGGGTGGGCTTTGCCGTATCCTGCACCTCGTCCGCTCCGTCTGCCGCCCATGCGGCGGGAGCCAGCACAGCCGTCAGCACCAGTGCCAGTGCGCAGACCGCGCACAAAATTCGATGGCGTTGTTCCTTCATGTAAAAACTGTTCCTCCAAGAACGCCGGGGACCGGCCATTTACCGCCCCGGTACGTTTCATTTTAGAGGGCATATCGGCCTTTGTCAAGCGTTCTGCGCCGATTTTGCAAAGCTGTCACAACCGGCCATCTTGCGCGCCTCTCTCCCCTGCTGTATAATAAGGTATATTGGGGGATCATGCCCGGCTGTGAGGCGGGGTTTTCAAGATACAGAAAGGTGGTGCTTTTTTGGAAAGCATTCAGCGATATTGGAAACGGACAGACAAGATGTACCTGCTGCTCTGCCTGTTCAGCAGCGCGATGGCGGTGCTGGCGCTGTCGTCGTGGGCGGCAAAGCAGGGCAGCGGCTTTGCCGTGGATGAGCTCACCGGCCAGATCACCGGCATCGGCGACTACCGCCGGGCCGTGGTGCAGGCAGGCGCAGCGGCCATCGGCATCCTGGTGGCCATCCTTCTGTCCAACATCGACTACCGCAGCCTCGTCAATGTCTGGCCCGTCCATGTGGTGCTCACATGGGGCCTCGTGCTGCCCACGCTGGTCATCCGCAATGTGACCCTCGGCCCGCTGACCATCGGCTACAACGCGGGCGACACCGACAACTATTCCTGGTACAAGCTGGGCGGCTTCACCTTCCAGCCTACCGAGCTGGCAAAGATAAGCTTCATCCTTACCTTCGCCATGCATCTGAACAATGTCCGCAGCCGCCTCAACGAGCCGAAAGAGCTGGGCAAGCTGCTGCTCCATCTCTTCGTGCCGATCGGCATCATCCACATTCAGGGTGACGACGGCACGGCCATCATCTACGGCATCATCGGCTGCTGTATGCTCTTTGCCGCCGGGCTGAGCTGGAAGTATATCATCGGGGCCTTCGCTGCCCTCGCAGCGGCGGCAGCGGTGGCCTTCGCCTTCTTCAGCGACAAGATCGGCAAGGGCTACCAGTGGTACCGCATCCTTGCGGTCATCGACCCCAACAACGAGACGGGCTGGGCGCCCAGCGAGACGATCTGGAAGAACATTGTCTACCAGCAGCAGCGGGGCGAGATCGCCATCGGCTCGGGCGGCATCTTCGGCAACGGCTTCTTCGGCGGCCGCTACTACAGCGTCCCCAACGCCCACAATGACTTCATCTTCAGCTGGATCGGCAACGCGGCAGGCTTCGTGGGCTGCTGCGTGGTGCTGGGCGTGCTGCTGGCCATCATCATCAAGACCTTCGCCACCGGAGCGTGCAGCGAGGATATGCTGGGCTCCTTCATCTGCGCCGGCATCGGCGGCGCGTTCATGGCCCAGATATTCGTCAATGTCGGCATGAACCTCCGCCTCCTGCCGGTCATCGGCGTCACCCTGCCCTTCTACTCGGCGGGCGGCAGCTCGGTGCTCATGCTGTATATCTGCGTGGGGCTGGTGCTGTCGGTGTATATGCACAATACGAAAAAACTGTTTGGTTAAGTCTCTCTCCGAACAGGCGCTGTCGTTCAGCGCCTGTTTTTTATTTTCCGGCCAGATCTCCAAAAGTCTTGTAACACGACAGAAGTCGTGATAGAATATTCAAGTATTTTATCTATATTCTTTTGACTTTTTCAGGAGGTCCCATGAAGCATCATTCTCTCTCCAAAGTCCTCAAGCGCCTCGCCTGCGTGCTGGCGGCGCTGGTCATCGCACTGGCCGTTGCCGTGTTCGCCCTCTGGCACAACGAGCTGGCCACCCTCTCGTCCCTCAAAAAGCTCTCCGACCGCGACGAAGCCCACCGCGACGGTGCTGTTTACCAGCTCAACGTCTCGGGCGGCTACTACTTCGACGATTTCCTGGCCCAGGGCGGCGCATCCACTGACTCTGCGCTCATCTCCTTCATCACCCAGAGCATCACCAAGGGCATCATCCCCATGAACATCAAGACCAGCACCATCGCCTGCTCGGCCTTTACCGCAGACACCCAGAGCGGCGACCGGGTCTTTGGCCGCAACTACGACTTCTCGGCCACCAACACCGCCATCGTCTACACGAACCCCGGTAAGGGTCGTCACGCCTCCTACTCCACCATCGACCTGAGCTTCCTCGGCCTCGACAAGGACAAGGACGTAGAGAGCCTCGGCCAGAAGATCCTGACCCTCGCGGCCCCCTATGTGCCGCTGGACGGCGTCAACGACGCCGGTGTGGCCTGCGGCATCTTCATGTCCTATCAGGGCGAGGGAAAAGGCACCCCCACCGACACCCAGACCGACAGGCCCGACCTCACCTCCACCACCCTGCTCCGGCTCATCCTCGACTACGCCGACTCGGTGGAGGACGCTGTGGCGCTGGCCCAGCAGTACGACCTTCACGACTCGGCAAGCAGCTGCTTCCACTACATGGTGGCCGACTCCACCGGCCGCAGCGCCATCCTCGAGTGGGTGGGTGCTGATGCCGACCACGACGCCGACGGCTCTCAGCGTCAGCTGAACGTCCTCTGGAACGACACCGACGCCCTCTCCGATTCCTCCGACTGGCAGGTGGTGACCAACTTCATCAAGACCCCCGGCTACTACGACGGCACTGCCGTCGAGATGAAGGGCCTCGACCGCTATGAGCACCTTGCGGCTGCCCTGCGCCAGACCAACGGCGTCGTGGCCGACAAGAACGCTGCCATGGACCTGCTGGCCTCGGTGGGCCGCCGTACCTGGAACAACGACGACTCCAACAGCAACACCGTCCACAGCGTGGTCTACGATCTGACGGATCGGTCTGTTCTCTGGGTAGGCAATGAGCACTACGGCGAGGATGGCTATACATTTGAGTTTCAGCTTGCTTCGTAAATCTATATAAAGGGCCTGGCGGTGTGAGCCCTCTGTTTCATCCTGTGTCCCCTCCCGGTGTTCTCCGGGAGGGGGCTTTTTTTCCAACTCCCGGCGTATAACCCCGTCAAATTCCCCGGTTTTATCCAATTATCTTAGGCAAAACGACGATTTTGTAAAAAGCCCTTGAAATAATAGTAGGGGGGGGGGTATAATGTTTCAAACCTCTGCCTGCGGGCGGCGGAACATTTTTTTTCAACACCGGATAAGGAGGACTTCTATATGAAACCCGTCAAAAAGATCCTTGCGCTCATCCTTGCAGGCGTCATGGCTCTGGCCCTGCTCACCGGGCAAGGCAACGTCTCTGAACCGTACTATGGCTGAAGGTTTTGCCGAATACGAGAAGTGGAGGCTTGCTTATGAAGATAAGAACACCAATAGCATCTCCGTCAGCTATCAGGTCCCCGAGCTCAGCCGTGATATTGCTCCCCTGTTTGATGAAAACTGGATCACCTATAATAAGGACCATATGGTGAATGACCTTAACAAAAACCACATGGTCAACGGTAAGACCGTCGAAGCGACCCTGACGGCCATCCTGAGCCCCTACCAGTCCGCCAAGGAAATCGTCTTCGTTGCAGCGGATGTCACAGATGTCAAAACCACATTTTTGAAAACCAATGTTTTGTTCGGCTCGTCGATAAATTTTCGCATCAGGAATCTGTCTACTTTTGACGGTGCCTCCATCACCAGCCTGAAAATCGCAGTCACTCACAAAACCGTCAATGGCCGCACCTACGCCCTTGCTGTGTACATTGAGGAGTAACCCCCTGCCCCGGAGCCCTGCGGCCCGGGGCTTTTTTGCGCCCCGGCCCGAACAAAAAAGCATCCCCTGCAGCCTTTCCGGTCATTGCCCGGTCAGGCCCTGCAGGGGATGCTTTGGTGTTGCAGAAAATGCGCCTTACTTCAGCACTGCGCCGAGGTTTGCGCTGGTGACCATGCGGGCGTAGCGGCTCAGCCAGCCGGTCTTGATGTTGGGCTCGGGAGCGACATACTTTGCCTTGCGCTGGGCCAGCACCTCATCGGGCACTTCCAGCGTGATGCTGGCGTTGGGGATGTCGATGTGGATGGTGTCCCCTTCCTCAACAAGGCCAATGGGGCCGCCGGAAGCGGCCTCCGGGCTGACGTGGCCAATGGCAGCGCCGCGGGAAGCGCCGGAGAAGCGGCCATCGGTGATGAGGGCCACCGTCTTGTCCAGCTTCATGCCGGCCAGAGCGGAGGTGGGGTTGAGCATCTCACGCATACCGGGGCCGCCCTTGGGGCCTTCGTAGCGGATGACCACCACGTCGCCCGGGACGATCTTGCCCGCATAGATGGCGGCGATGGCCGTTTCCTCGCTGTTGAAGACGCGGGCCGGGCCGGAGTGCTCCTGCATCTCGGGGGCCACGGCGCTGCGCTTGACGACGCAGCCATCGGGGGCGATGTTGCCCCACAAGATCTGCAGGCCGCCGGTCTGAGAATAGGGATCATCGATGGGACGGATGGCCTTGTCGTTCAGGATGTGAGCGCCCTTGATGTTCTCGCCGAGGGTCTTGCCGGTGACGGTGGGGACATCCAGGTCCAGCAGACCCTTCTTGGCCAGCTCTGCCTGCACGGCGGGGATGCCGCCGGCGGCGTAGAGGTCGGGCATGTGGGTGGGGCCTGCGGGGGCCAGATGGCAGAGGTTCGGGGTCTTGGCGCTGATCTCATTGAACAGCTTCAGGTCGATGGGCACACCGGCCTCGTAAGCGATGGCCAGCAGGTGCAGCACGGTGTTGGTGGAGCAGCCCAGCGCCATGTCGCAGGTCAGTGCGTTGCGGATGGAGCGCTCGTTGATGATCTGGCGGGCGGTGATGCCCTTCTTCACCATATCCATGACGGCCATACCGGCGTGCTTTGCCAGCTGCAGCCGCTTGGAGTAGACGGCGGGGATGGTGCCGTTGCCGGGCAGTGCGATGCCGATGGCCTCGCACAGGCAGTTCATGCTGTTGGCGGTGTACATGCCGGAGCAGCTGCCGCAGCTGGGGCAGCAGTTGCAGGTGCAGTCTTCCAACTGCTCGTCGGTGATCATGCCGGCCTTATAGGCGCCCACGGCCTCGAACATCTTGGAAAGGCTGACTTCCTCGCCGCCGTAGGTACCGGCCAGCATGGGGCCGCCGGAGCAGACCACGGCAGGCACATCCATGCGGACAGCGGCCATGACCATGCCGGGAACGATCTTATCGCAGTTCGGCACCAGCACCAGACCGTCCAGCTGATGAGCCATCAGCATGGTCTCCACGCTGTCGCAGATGAGCTCGCGGGAGGCAAGGCTGTACTTCATGCCCACATGGCCCATGGCGATGCCGTCGCAGACGCCGATGGCCGGGATAAGGATGGGGGTGCCGCCTGCCATCTGGACGCCTGCCTTGACGGCGTCGGCGATCTTATCCAGATTCATGTGGCCGGGGACGATCTCGCTGTAGGCGCTCACCACACCGATAAGGGGGCGGTCCAGCTCTTCCGGGGTGTAGCCCAGGGCGTAAAACAGGCTTCGGTTGGGCGCGCGCTCCGAGCCTTTGGTCACGTTGTCACTTCTCATGGTTTGTTCCTCTTTTCCTTATAACAAAAGACCCCCTCCCAAAGGAGGGAGCCTTTCTTAGTTTTAAAAGCAGCTTTTGGCTGAACTCCTTCCGTCATCGCTTGCGCGATGCCACCTCCCTCACGGAGGGAGGCTTCACGCTGCGGTCAGACAAAAGGCTCCCTCTTTGAGGGGGCTGTCGCCGCAGGCGACTGGGGGAGTTCATTACTTCTTCAGCCAGCTCATCATGCCGCGCAGCTCTGCGCCCACCTTCTCGATGGGGTGCTCGGCCTCCATGCGGCGCTGAGCGAGGAAGTGGACCTTGCGGCCGCCGTTGGGGCTCATCTCGGTCAGGAACTCGGAAGCGAAGGTGCCGTCCTGGATCTCGGTCAGGACCTTCTTCATCTCCTTGCGGGTCTCAGCGGTGATGAGGCGCTTGCCGGTGCGGTAGTCGCCGTACTCAGCGGTGTTGGAGATGGAGTAACGCATCTTGGAGAAGCCGCCCTCGTTGATGAGGTCAACGATGAGCTTCATCTCGTGGCAGGTCTCGAAGTAGGCCATCTCGGGCTCGTAGCCAGCCTCGACCAGAGTGTCGAAACCAGCGTGGATGAGCTCGCAGACGCCGCCGCACAGGACAGCCTGCTCGCCGAACAGGTCGGTCTCCGTCTCCTCCTTGAAGGTGGTCTCGAGGATGCCGGCACGACCGGCACCGATGCCGGAAGCGTATGCCAGAGCGATGTCCTTCGCCTTGCCGGTGAAGTCCTGCTCGACACAGATCAGAGAGGGGCAGCCCTCGCCCTCGGTGTACAGGCGGCGGACGATGTGGCCGGG
>OJQN01000723.1_pt1 | contig 10601 bp, 8 predicted proteins | sample 1598881 | NCBI WGS metagenome assembly OJQN01 (sample SAMN03922512, study PRJEB24848) | human gut metagenome | isolation source: stool sample | host: Homo sapiens | place: Germany | collected 2010-02
ACATTTCCCTCTCCGGGATCGACCATCTCCACAGTTGCTTCATACTGTCTCCCTGTTTTTCTTGATACCAGATCCTTATAATGGATTTTTCCTTTAGACAGGAACTTCTTTGCTGCCACCTTATCCATCTTTTTTCCCTGGCTTGCAAGAAATTTATCATTTTTCCATAAGGTAAAAGCACATTTCCGGTCAGAACAGTAAAAATTTACTTTTCCTTCCCTGACATCTGCTCCACAGCGGGGACATTTGCCAATGACTTCTCCTTTTGCCTTTCCCTGAAACTGATTTTTCTTCTCTTCTGAAATCCCCTGATACCTGGCAACCAGTTCCTGCATCAGCTCTGTAATCCCATTTAGGAATTCATCTGCTGTCTCTGTATTCTGGGCAATATGATTCAATGCCATTTCCCACTCTGCGGTCATCTTCGGAGATTTAATCTCATCCGGTAGAACCGTAATCAGCACATTTCCATCATCTGTCGGCACCAGATTTTTCTTTTCCCTTTTCACAAAGCCAGACTGAATCAGTTTTCCAGATTTTTCTTTTCTCTTTTCACAAAGCCAGACTGAATCAGTTTTTCAATGATTGCTGCCCTTGTTGCAGGAGTACCAAGTCCTTTCTTTTCTGTATCTTCGGTCAGCTCTTCATTCCCTGCACGTTCCATCGCAGAAAGCAGGGTATCTTCTGTGTACTGTTTCGGTGGCTGTGTAAAATGCTCCGATACAAAAGAATCACAGGGACCATAATGCTTGCCTGCCCAGATATCCAACTCCGGCTCTTCTTTTTCTGCAATGATTCCAAAGAACTGTTTCAGTTTTTTCTCAATTGTCTTGAACCCTTCCTGTTTTGTTTTCTTTGCATTGAGATAAAACGTATGATAATTGCAGGTAATCTGACATTTATGACTCTCATAAATATAAGGATCTGCAGTTGCTGTCAGAACCCTGGCACTGATCAAATACAAAATCTTGCGGCTTCGTTCTTTCAGTTCACCAATATCTGCTTTGGCTACTTCCATGGTTGGGATAATCGCATGGTGATCGGATACTTTCTTTGAATTTAATACCTTACTCACGTCCGGTTGATATTCCAGACCTTCAGCATAAGGCATTTTCCCAAATAACATCTGAATCAGAGTTTCTGTACTTTCTCCCATCTCATCTGTCAGATACTGGCTGTCTGTTCTCGGATAAGTGACAAGCTTCTGCTCATACATCTCCTGCACAGCATCCAATGTCTGCTGTGCGGTATAGCCAAACATTCTGTTAGCTTCCCTCTGCAGGGTGGTCAGATCATAAAGCTTCGGAGGGCGGACCGTTTTCTCTTTCACATCATCCTTCTCCACTTCGCACATGCGCTCCTGACACTCTGCAGCCACTTTATCTGCATCTTCTTTTTTCTGAAAATTCTCTGTGACCGCATCCATATCGTCAAATTTGATATGAGCCATATAATATTTCTCTTTGGTAAATTCCTTGATCTTCTGATTTCGATCCACGATCATGGCAAGTGTTGGTGTCTGTACTCTTCCAACTTTCAGATTCTGGTTATACAGAACAGAAAAAAGACGGCTCGCATTGATTCCCACCAGCCAGTCAGCCTTTGCCCTGCAAAGAGCTGACTGATAGAGACTGTCATAACACGAACCGTCTTTTAATGACGCAAATCCATCTTTAATTGCCTGTTCTTCCATGGAAGAGATCCAGAGTCGCTTCATCGGCTTTTTACATCCTGCCTGCTCATACACCAGACGGAAGATCAGCTCACCTTCACGTCCTGCATCAGTGGCACAGATCACTTCATCTACTTTGGAATCTCTCATAAGTTTCTTTAAGATTCCAAACTGCTTTTTCGTACCTTCCAATACCTTATGTTTCCAACATTCTGGCACAATCGGCAGATCATCATATCTCCATTTTTTATATTTTTCATCGTATTCCGATGCATCACATAATCCAACTAGATGTCCTACGCACCAGGAAACGATATAACCGTTTCCCTCCACGTAGCCATCTTTTCTTGTTCTGGCTCCAAGCACGGAAGCCAGTGCCATCGCAACCGATGGCTTTTCTGCAATCACTAATTTCATTTACTCCTGCTCCTCTTCTTCATCTTCTAGTACCTCATCATTGAAATCTTCATCTTTCAAAACTTCTGTCCCTGCATTTTCCTGTTCTTCCTGCTCATCTGCATCGTCTACTTCCCGTTTTTCTGACTCTGAATCTTCGGATTCATTTTCATCCTCTTCCATCTCATCTTCATCATCATATTCATGTTTCGGTTTGTAGACTTTCAAGTAATAACCACCTGCCGCAGCTCCAACAGCAACCAATCCGATCAGTAGATAAGTCCCTGCCAAACTTTTGTCTTCTGGCATCTGAATTTCATCCTCTACCTTATCTTTCTCATCTGTCTCTGTCGTTTCCGGCTTTTCTTCTTCAGCCTGTTTCTCTGGTTCTGCATAAACAATATCTACTTCCGGAAGTGTCACAGAATCAGAAAGTGTGAAGTTCATCAGGTCTTTCTCACTGACTTCGGTAAGGAAATACACATTATCCTGAGATTTTGAATTGTCGATGATCAGATAAAAAATCTTACCACTCTTAGTTGAAATGGTATAAAACTCTTTTGTGCCTTCCGTAGCTGTTTTGGTAACAGAATCTGCTGTCTCGCCTTCTTTATTAAGCTGTTCCTCAATACCTGTCACTGTCCGATCATCCACAGTTCCTTTTGCATCTGTTGGCTCAGAAGCCTGTGCATCCTGCGGAAGTGGTGAAGTCGTTGTTTTCTCAGTCCCAGTTGCATCTGCACTGGTCGTGGTTGCCATCGCACCATTGCTGTCACCTGAAGTTTTCTGTTTCTCTGCCTGCTTCTTTGCCCATTCATAATAAGGATTCTGCAACACATACTTTTCAGAAGTATTTCCGGCACCATCCGTTACCGTGATTTCAATCTGTTTTGTTGTAAAATCTTTCTGTGTCAGTTGCACTCTCAGCATTCCATCCTTCAGATCTGTATAAGTGGTGCCATTAACTGTCACAGAAGTAATGCCGGAAACGGTATCATTTCCCTGAATCGTCAGTACACCATCTGTCAGAGATGCAGAAAGCGTAGGCTTTTCTGTGTCATAACATTTAATAGAGCGATTCTGCTCATAGACCTTCCCCTCACCATCTGTCACACGCACATAGACCGTCTGATTACCAGTAATGGAAATACTTCCATTCCCTGTCACATCCTGCCAGCTTCCGTCTTTCCCAGCTTTCGCTTCAATTTTTGTGATAGAAAATCCTTCTGGCATATGACTGGCATCCACAGTAATTGCGACTGCCGTTTCCCCCTGTCTCCAGCCATCTGGCTTTTCAATCGTAATTGCGGGTGCTGTATTCTCTGCCGCTAACACACTCTGTGTCTGCAACATAGGCGATGTCAAGCAAAGAATCGTTGTTGCCGCAAGCAATCCTTTTTTCACGCTATTTTTAGATTTCTTCTGTTTCATCTTCTCTAAATTCATCATCAGACCTTGTTTCCTCCTTCTGTATTTCTACCCTGCCGGGCAGTTCATTTTTCATTCTCTTTTTGAAAGCTTCCAATTCCGGAATACTCATATCCATTGCACGGATAATTCTTACAATTTCCAGATTTTCCGCTTCTGTTTTTGCAATCTCCGCAGCCTTGAACCGCTTTAAATCTGCTTCATATCTGGCTTTGGATGCTTCCATTTTTTCCTTGGCTTTCTCATAATCTGCCGTTGCTTTTTCAAGACTTTTCATCGCTTCTCCTTTCCGGACGGCTGTTACACCGCCCTTTTCCTTACCATCGTCCGAATCCATAGAAATGACTCTGCCAGTATGGAGAGTTGATGGACGTATACTGCACCGGATGCCCACAATGGATCATCTGACCATTGCCCACATAGATTCCGATATGCGTTACCGGAACTCCTGCATCGTAAGTACCTGTAAAGAAGATCAGATCTCCTGGCTGTGCTTCTGACTGAGATACCGGCGTACAAATGTCATACAATCCCTGTGCCGTTAATCTTCCTGTATTCCTTACACCTGAATGTGTCAGGCAGTAACTTACGAATCCAGAACAGTCAAATCCACTTGGCGAATATCCACCCCACACATACGGTGTCCCAAGATATCTCGCTGCTTCATTTAACAAACGCTGTGCTGCTTCACTGGTATATTCATTGCCGCCAAATCCTGCCCCTTCTCCTGTTTCCAGATAAAAGATCGGGTTTAACCGCTCTCCATTTTTCAGAAGTTCAATGTGAAGATGGCTTCCTGTAGAATTTCCAGTATTTCCTACAAGCCCTATCTCATCACCTTTCGTGACGGATGCTCCTGCAGATACACTCCGGCTGCTTAAATGTGCATACCGCAGTTCATAGCCTTTACTGTCCTTGATCACAACATAATTGCCATAGCTGTCGTTATAAGCAGAAGTTGTAACCGTTCCGGTCAGCCCTGCCATTACTTTTGTCCCTTCCGGTGCTCCGATATCCATACCATTATGAAGCTGATTTGCTCCTGATATTGGATGAATCCTGTATCCATAATAGCTGGTCACACTGGAATACCAGTTAAAATCAACCGGTGTTGCAAACATCTGCAAGTTGCCTTTTGTATCGTTGTAGGCACTGAACAGTTCTTTCTGGAAAAATCCCAACCTGTCCTGACAGATTGACATCAGGTTTCCACTATTTAAGGTGACATTCAGCACATCTACATCTCTTGTCCTGGTCACTTCCACTTCATTGCTTCCATTATCATCTGCCAGATAACATTCCCATGTTTGATGTCCATGTGCAGATGCTGCCGCATGACTGTCATAATAGACATCAAACTGTACACCGTATCTTGCGAAAGCTCCGGTATCTTCTACAGTATATTCGACACCATTCATAACTACCTTTGTTCCCATTGGTACAAACGGATTGGAAGCATCTACCGCTAAGGTATGATTGGCAGTTGGATATGCTCCACTGGCAGTCGGTCCTCCGCTCCAAATACCACAACAAATTGGGCAGTTACAATACCCACTGGTCACAACCTGTCCCAAAGATTCTCCAACTCTTACAGTTGCTGTCTCTGTCACAGTCTCATTGACTGCTTCTGTTTCTAACCGATACTGCAATGCAAAAAGAGCATCCAGTTCTGGCTTTACCTGTTCAAAGGTAAATTCTTCATACTTTGCTGACAGATAACTGATCAGGATAAACGGATCATGCTCAATAGGTCCGATGTTATATCGGTATTCCTCATGTCCCGGTTCTTCAGATTCCATGTTGTTGATCCGCTCCTGCAGATTAGCTTCCAGCTGTGTATAATACAATTCCGCTTCCCGGATTGCCTGATCCGATGACAGATAACTGGTCCCTGTGTAAGTGATTACATTTTGTAAAAACACTGCAGAACATGACGTGACATTCGTTATGATCAGAAACATCAATCCGATCAGAACTGCTACACTGATATACACCTTCCGATTTTCTTTAAAGAAGTTGGTGACCTTACCGCCAATCTTCTTAATATAATCAATCGTACCTTTTGTAGCTGTTCCTACTGTCTGTTCACTTCGCTTCGCTTTGGCATAATCCCATTTGATCTGTTGCTTCTGAATCTGTTTTTTCAGCTTCTTCTGCTCCTGATGGGATGCAGCCTGTGCCTGTTTCTCTTCCTGTCTTTCAAGTCTGCTTCTTTTTCTGGATGCCCACTGTTTCCTGCGTCTGGCACTTCTCTGTTCCAGCCGGTAAACACCTTCGCCGCTTTCTTCTAACTTATGGGCACCTTCTACCGCCGCATTATCGTCTTCATTTTTGCTGATCTCACGGTGCAATGCTACGGAAGTTGCACTTCCTGCTTTCTTGACAACAGAAGTTTTTTCTGTTTTCACAGATTCCCCTTCACCAAACTTCAAACGGGATTTTTTCTTTCCAGGAGTTTCTCCTTCATTTGCCTGATAGACCTGTGCTTTCTTGGAATGCTGCTTTGCTTCCTTTCTCTTTCTTGCTTCTTCATAAGAAAACTTTTTGGCTTTTTCTTTCTGTTTCTGATGGCGGAAATTGACTCCATCCGTATCCATCTGGTTCAATTTCTCCATATCTTTGTCATTTTTCACAGAAGCACCAGTTTCCTCATAAGCAAACTTCAAACGTTGTTTTTGTTTTGGCTTTTTGCTGCCACCTGTCTGATTTCTCCGGCTGTCTCCTCTGTTTTCTGATAGATCAGCACGTTTTTCTTTCAGTCTCCCTGACTGTCCGGCTTCGGATTCTTCTGCAAGTCTGGATTCTTTTCCGACTTCAGCACGGATTCTTTTTCTATTTTGCTGTTTACTACTCTGTCCAAAATCCTCACTTTGCTTCTCTGTCCGTATCAGTTCCGGTGCATCTCTGGATTTTTGCACAGAGGGTCGAATATTTTTCCCACTCCGTTCAGACTGGCGGGGAGACTTATCCACAAGGTTTTCTTCTTTTTCCCCCTGTTTTCTTCCCATCTGCACATCACCGACACGGTTACTGACACGAACAGAAGATTTATCTGTCAGGTTTTCTTCCACCAGACCATCCTTGGTCATCTTCTGGACTTTCTTGTCCCTGACTTTCATTCTCTGTTCTGCCACTGATTACTCCTCCTTCTTCGGATACCCTTTCCCTGCCTGTAATAAACAGAGAAAAGCGATGCCAAAAACAGCACCGCCACTAAAAGTTAATACATATGAAATTGCTCGTAACATTGTTTTCTCCTTTGTTTTAACCTGCTTCAGAAGTCTCCTCCAAGCGGGTTGTCATGATTTTATAGAGGGAATTCTTCGGGAATCTGTCTACAAATGGGATAATGACATTTCCATAAAACAGAAGTCCTTCACCCTCATTACTGTTGGTTACATAGGACAGCTGGGTTGGTGAGATATTCAGCTGTTTTGCCAGAATCTGCCTGTCTCCGGAAGCCTGGTTCAGCATATAAATAAAATCTGAATTTTCAAATATATTCTCGATTTCCCTGGAAGACAGCAAATCCTTAATATTCTGAGTGATGCCAGTTGGAATACCACCCCATTTACGGAATCGCTTCCAGATCTCCACACTATAAGCTGCAGTCTGTTCCTCTTTTAAGAGAAGATGGAACTCATCCACATAGTATCTGGTGGACTTATGGGCAGAACGGTTCATCGTTACCCTGTTCCAGACCTGATCCTGGATTACAAGCATCCCGATCTTTTTCAACTGCTTACCAAGCTCCTTGATATCAAAACAGACAATGCGGTTATTGATATCCACGTTTGTCTGATGATTAAATACATTCAGAGAACCTGTAACATAGATTTCCAACGAAGTGGCCAGTCGCTGTGCTTCCGGCTCTTCCTGTTTTCTCAGAAGGTTATATAAATCCTCCAGGATTGGCATCTTCTCCGGCACTGGATCGGCAAGATATTCCTGATATACTAACCGTACACAGCGGTCAATGATGGTCTTTTCTACCGGCTCCAGTCCATTCTTTCCTCCAACAATCAGCTCACACAAAGACAGAATAAAATCTGCTTTCAGTGACAGTGGATTATCTTCCTCGGAATAGTTCAGGTTCAGATCCATTGGATTGATATACTGGTCAGATACTGGCGAAACCCGAACTACCTGCCCATGCAGTGCCTGCACAAGTGCCGAATATTCGGCTTCTGGATCACAGACAATGATATCGTCTTCCGTAATCAGGAAGCAGTTTGTAATTTCCCTCTTTGCTGAGAAGGACTTACCGGAACCAGGTGTACCAAGAATCAGTCCATTCGGGTTCTTCAGACGTTTCCGATCAACCATGATCATGTTGTTGGATAATGCATTTAATCCATAATAAAGAGCTTCCCCTTCCTGAAACAGTTCCTGTGTCGTAAATGGCACGAAGATCGCTGTTGAAGATGTGGTAAGCCCTCTCTGAATTTCAATTCGATTGACTCCCAGTGGAATACAGGACATGAGTGCTGCTTCCTGCTGATAATCCAGTTGTTTTAAAGAACAGTTATATTTCTGTGCAATTCCCTGCACCTGGAAAATATTATTATCCAGCTTCTGACGCTTCTTTGCGGTATTCATTACCAGAAATGTCACAAGGAACATTCTCTCATTTCTGGACTGCAGATCTTCCAACAGGTTCTTCGCCTCTTCTCCATAGGTTACAAGGTCTGATGGAAGCACGTCCATATCATAACCGGAACGTACCGCCCGTTTCTGCTCTTCAATCTTCATCTTATCCAGATCTGAAATCTTGCTCTTGATCATTTTGATTGCTGAACTCTGATCAATGGACTGGATATGAATGTTGACATTGATGCTGTCATCCACATCCAGGAAGTCTGCAAGCATCCGGTCTGTCAGCTCCGGTGCAAGAATCTGCAGGTAACTCACACTCCCCATCGTTCTTCCCATCATAAATGTCTGATTCTTGGAAAAGTTAAAGGAAGTCGGTGCAATAAAATCTTTGGTCTTTAATCCTGTTTCCGGAAGCATCTTATACTGGAACTTAAATGGTTCAATCCGATCCTGGTTGAACACATGATATAGAATCTCCAGCCTTTCCAGACCATTTAGTGAATGTGCCTGTGCTCCCAGGACCTTAAAGTTGTTTAAGATATCTGTTTCGATTCTTTCAAGCCTTGGTCTTGCCACCTTCAGGCTTTCTGCTTCGATTCCAAAAGTGATATACTTTGTCTTCACCAGACCATTATTTCCTTTGGAAAGCTGATTTTTCAACATAGTACGGTACTCTTCACGAATGGCATTGAAGTCATCGTTCTGATCAGGAATGTCAATGCTTTTCTCAAATTCTGCCACATCCACCTGCTGATTGATAAAGGACAGCTGCACACTGATGGAAGAATCAAAGTAATTTAAGAAATCACAGTAATTCTCAAATATCGTGGTCTTATCCTCATTTAAAGCAAGCTGATAGTTGATGTCATAAAACTGAATCGTCTTGGAGAAAAAGTTCTTTGTCACCTGGCAAATACCATCCTGCAGCATCCGAATATACGGAATACTCTGCTGCGCAGTTGTAGGAATATTTTTCTGTTTCCTGCGGTCCCGTTCCTGCTTCTTCCTACGCTTTTCCTGTTCTCTTTCTTTTCTGCTTTTTTTGTTTCTTCTTTCCTGACGGTTTCTTTTTTCCACCAGGGACAGACGCTCCTGCTGAGCCTCCTGCTTTGTCTTTTTTGCCATCCGGCACACCCTCCTTTTTTACAAGGGTGGAAATCTCCTGATAAAAATTTTCTGTCTTATATGGTCTTACTGACGGACAGATAAACTTCTGTCGAATGATATTTGCCACCACTTTTTCAAAGGGAAGCCCGTCTTTTTCATACATTGCCATGAAGAAAAATGGAAGCATGATCGTTACCATCAGGATGGCTGCGATACGGAAGCATGATCGTTACCATCAGGATGGCTGCGATACTGGAACCGATTGGTTTTCTCATGAACAGATAAAACGGAATTCCCACTACTGCGGCAAGTGAAAAGAAAATCAGCTGCCGTTTTGTCAGATTTAACGCTACTTTTGTTTTGACCTTGGTAAGGTCTTTTGGTACTGGTACATACGCCATGGTATGCGCTCCTTTCCTGCCCGCTAATGGGCATTGAATATTGATTTGCTAAGGCTTCCGGTCTTGAATAATGAAAATGCAAGAATCACGGTATAAGCCGCTACTGAAAACATTGCTGCATGAAGGTCACTGGATATGGTCATTGCATTTACTAAAACTGCATAAATTCCCACACAGACCATCATGAAGAATCCCTGAAATGCCAGTGCGAACAAGCCTTTTAAATAGTTGTTTCCGATATTGCCCCATTCCTTATTGGTCATGGTGGCAAACGGAATTGGTGCTATGGAAGTATAAAGGTAAATCTCTATCATTCTTCCGTATAAAATAACGGTTATAATGATCGACAGAATCCGCATGGTAATACTGATCAGCAGCGTTTCCATGGATAACAAGAACAAATCCCCCAGTTCCATATCTTCCAGTGCATCCACAATCCTTGTGATTGCTTCCGATGCGTCCACTGCTGTGTTTCCGGAAATTACTCCGGCGGCATTGTTGACCACATGCTGGCCAACGTCAAAGACCGCCATCGTGATATTGAACGTATTCGTCACCAGATAAATGGCTACATACGCCTTAAAGATCCAGAGGAAAATGTTGTAAGTCTCAAATTCATGGAAATTGTTTTTCTGCGTTACCATCGTAATCAGTTCATAGCACAGGACAAATGTGATGATCAGTCCCGCAATGGGGACAATCACCGTTTGGGAAATGTTCTGGATCAGATTGAAGATTCCGGCATTCCATCCCTGCGGTGTCTGTCCCACCTGCCCGGCTATGGTTCCCACCTGCTCATTGACAGACGTGAACATGTTATCCAAACAGGACTTGATAAGCCCGATCAGGATATCCTTTATCGCTTCCGTAATTCTCTCAATGATGGTGTTCATCTACCACTCCTCTTAAGAGAACAATGTTGCCAGCTGTGGAATCAGGGTAGTTCCCAGCAGCATGATTCCGGCACCAGCCATCAGCTGTTTGATGCCCTGGCTCTTAGC
>OJQN01000730.1_pt1 | contig 10443 bp, 8 predicted proteins | sample 1598881 | NCBI WGS metagenome assembly OJQN01 (sample SAMN03922512, study PRJEB24848) | human gut metagenome | isolation source: stool sample | host: Homo sapiens | place: Germany | collected 2010-02
CCAGCGACAAGGGCCGCCGCCTGAAGATCTTCTACCTGACCCAGGCTTCCACCCGGCCTCCGACGTTCGTGGCCTTCGTCAACGCAAAGCACCTGTTCCACTTCAGCTATCAGCGGTATATCATCAACCAGATCCGCGAGAACTTTGGTCTGGAGCACACCCCCATCCGCCTTGTCGTGCGTGAGCGCGGCTCCGGCGAGGTGGGCGCGAAGGACGTATAAGGAAGGGAGACTGGTTCTATGACCGCATTTCTCATTGTGCTGGCGGTCGCTGCCGAAGCCTATCTGTTGGGCAGCGTGGACACCGGCATCCTCGTCAGCAAGTACCTGTACCATGACGACGTCCGCACCCACGGCTCGGGCGCTGCCGGTATGACCAACATGCTGCGCACCTTCGGCAAGAAAGCCGCTGCCCTCACGGCGGTGGGCGATGTGCTCAAGGGCGTCGTGGCCGTCTGCCTTGGCCGGTGGCTGTTCGGACATCTGCCCGCCGATGCTGCCGTCTCGCCCTATCTGGGCGTCTATCTCGCCGCCATCCTCGCCGTGGTGGGCCACTCCAAGCCCATCTACTTCGGCTTCAAGGGCGGCAAGGGCGTGCTGGTGGCTGCCGGTGCCATTTTGGCAGTTCAGCCGGTGCTGCTGCCGGTGCTGGCGGTCATCTTCCTCGTCTGCCTGGTCCCCACCGGCATGGTGTCGCTGGGCAGCATCACCATGGCCGCAGCCTACCCGGTGCTGACGCTGGTGTACAGCCTCATGCGCGGCCTGCCGACTCGGGACGTGGTGGTCTGCACCGTCGGCGCTGCCATCATGGGCGGCATGGTCATCTGGATGCACCGTTCCAACATCCAGCGCATCCGGGACGGCAAGGAGTACCGTTTCGGCCAGAAGCACAAGAGCAACTAAGCATAAAAAGATGCCCCGCAGGCAGCTCTCGACGAGCGTCCTGCGGGGCATTTTGCTGTTTGGCAGAGTTATTTCGCGTCGGTCTCCAAGAGGGTATCGGTGTTGTCCTCATACGCGGGGTCTTCGATGGCAATGGTCTCTTCCCGTTCAGCAGACTTACGGCTGAGGTGTTTGCGCAGCCGGGTGGCGAATTCATCTTCCGGGATGCCGCTCTGGGAAGGGGTGAGGTCGGGTGCGGGGTGACCGTCGGGCAGATGAGCGCCGAAGGCCGGTACGAAGAAGAACTTCCGCACGATGAAGATGAGGGCGATGGCGCCCACGCTCAGCAGGTTCTCCAGTGCGGACTCATGGCCCACCACCATGTGGCGGGCGATGGCGTAGAGCAGCACTTCGAGGCTGGAACCGGGGCTGTGCTTGGCCAGCATCTTGATGAACTCGATGCCGATGACAATGTCCAGCGCCCGCTGTAAGAAGATGCTCACCTCGGCGTCATTGCCGTCGAACAGCAGGCCGGGCATCCACTGCAGCAGCGGCACCATCGACAGCAGCAGGCCGATAAGGACGAGGCCGGACAACAGGATCTCGAGCAGGGTGGCTGAGCTGATGATCTTGTTGCGCAATTCGGCGCGGCTGTGGCTTTCAACACGGGAATTGGACATGGGCAGGGACCTCTCTTTCAAATTTGACCGGAAATCTTTTACAACAGTTTGATTCTATTGTAACAAAAGCGAAAAACGAAGTCAATTTCTCCGGCTAAGAAAGCTGGTCAGCATGAAAAACTGGAATCGAAGACAGACAAAAGGGGCCGTCCGCACCCGGAATGGAGTGCAGACGGCCCCTCTTTGTGCGGAAAAGGCGGCTTAGGCCTCAGCGATGGCTTCGATCTCGCAGAGCACACCCTTGGGCAGGTCTTTCACGGCCACGCAGCTGCGGGCGGGCTTGGAGGTGAAATACCGGGCGTACACCTCGTTGAAAGCGGCAAAGTCGGCGATGTCGGCCAGGAAGCAGGTGGTCTTGACCACCTTGTCAAAGCCCACGCCGGCAGCTTCGAGGATAGCGCCCACATTGCGGCAGCTCTGGTCAGCCTGTGCGGCGATGCCCTCGGCGACTGCGCCGGTGGCGGGGTCTACCGGGATCTGGCCGGAGGTGAAGACGAGACCGCCCACGGTGTAGCCCTGAGAGTAGGGGCCGATGGCGCCGGGTGCTTTTTCGGTGCGGATGATGTTCATATCGATTACCTCACATATCATAAATAGGGGAGTCTCCCGCCAAAAGGGGGAGCCGATGAAAAAAGTCTACCACCAACTGTCCCTGACGTCAACGGCCAGCAGGGAACGGTCCCGGAATTTCCGGAAAAAGGGAATGTAAAATTATTTGGAAAAATCTGTGCAAATCATCTTGACAAGAAATAAACTTTTATGATAAAAATAGAGCATGAAAGTAATATTTTTGCAGGAAAAACGCAGGCGCAGCGCAGGCAGGAAAGCCGGCTTTGCGCAGGCGCGTTTCTTTTTTGCAGAAAAAGCGAATTTCTGAACCCTCGGAAGGGGCAGAAAGGATAAGATATGTCGATTTTGGTAGATGATTCAAATAAAACAGCCTGCCGTGCAGCGGAGGCTGGACTGCAGCAGAAAAACTGTGCTGCGCTGGTGCGCCCGGCGGGTACGGGCAAAGGCTGCATCGTGTGGGAGCTGCTGGACGCCCACCCCGAGATGCGCGTGCTCTGGGTGGTGTCCTGCGCTGCCCGTCTGGAGCTGCGCCGCGCCCTGACAAAGCGGCTGGGCCGGACGCTGGGCGGCCGGGTGCGGCTGATGAGCTGCGAGCAGCTGGCCGTGCAGAATGCTCTGGGCTGGGTGGCGCTGGCTGAGTTCCGGCCCGGCCTGCTGGTACTGGACGGCTGGAGGGAGATGAGCGCAAAGGACTGGACCGACTGTGTCCAGCCCCTGTTCCGCCTCTGCCCGGGGGCAAAGCTGCTGGCTCTGGGGGAGCCGGACGCCCCGGGCGACAGCTGCCGCGCCGCCGAGGAAATGCTGGCCGACGCCATCGTGGAGCCGCTGGCGCTGGGCGGGGCGATGGCCGAGGGCCTGCTGCCCATGCCGGCCTCCTATACGGCCCTGCTCTGGCCGCTGGAAGATGCGATGGCCCGCCTCCGTGCTGAGGTGAAGAACCTCCATCTGCCGGGCTGTCCTGACCCCAACGCCGAGAAATATCAGGCTCTGAGCCTCGCCGTAGAGAAGCTTCCGCCGGTGGAACAGCTGCTGGCGCAGTGGCTCCCGGATGCTGCCGGGCGCTGCCTCGTCCTCTGCGAAGATGATGCAGCGGCGGCGCAGACCGCAGAGCAGGCCGAGAAGCTGTTTGGTGCAGGAACACATATTTATAAGGATGCAGAAGGCTTTGCGGCCGACGAAGCAACCACCCTCCGGCTGCTGGTCTGTGCCAACGGCCCGGCGGTGCAGTCACCTCTGGCCGGGATCTCGGGCGTGGTGCTGGTGCGCCGCAGCGCTGGACCGGCCGCATACCGGCAGATGCTGGCACGCGCCCTTGCAGCCTGCGGCAGTGTGCCGGTGGCAGAGCTGAGCGCGGCCTTTGAGGCGCTGACCTGTGTGCAGCAGCTGCGGAAGGAGTGCAGCGCGGCGGGGGCAGAAGCCTTCCCGCTGGAAGAGCCTCTCTCTGCCTGCCGCCGGGCTTACCGGCAGCTCCGCCGCGCGCTGGACTCCGACTGGGAGCGCTATTATGCCGCCGCAAAGCAGATGACGGCAGAGGGAAAGACGCTGGACGTGCCTCGCTCCTACCGCTTTGGGGGCGTGGCCGTGGGCCGCTGGCTGGAAAACCAGCGCCTTGTCCGGGCCGGAAAGAAAAAGGGGCGTCTCACCGCCGAGCAGGCCGCCCGGCTGGACAAAATCGGCATGAACTGGAAAAAGCGGCTCGAACTGGCGTGGGAGAACGGCTGTGCTTCGGCCCGGCGGTACCGCGGCAGCCACAGCGACCTGCTGGTGCCGGTCCATTATAAGGATAAGGACGGCTTTGCGCTGGGCGAGTGGATCGTCTACAACCGCCAGCGCTATCTGAGCGGGAACCTGCCGTCAGACCGCGTCGAGCGCCTCGAGGCACTGGGCATGGTGTGGGACACCGGCAGCATCCTCTGGGAGAAGAGCTATGCCGCCGCCGTCCAGTATTATCTGGAAAATCACACGCTGGAAATCCCCGTCAAGTATGTCACACCGGACGGCATGGCGCTGGGTGTCTGGCTGGGCAGTCAGCGTGCCGCTTATAAAGAAGGTGTGCTGACCGACGCCCAGATCGAAAAGCTGGAAGCGCTGGGAGTGGACTGGACGAACCGGAACGACCGCAAGTGGCAGACCGCCTACGAGGCCGCCGTGAAGTACCACGCCGCCCACGGGAACCTCGACGTCCCCACCGAGTACACCGACGAAGACGGCATTCTGCTGGGCAAGTGGGTGTCCCGCCAGCGGTACGCATGGCAGAACCCCGAGCGCAGCAGTGCCCGGGTGACGCCGGAGCGGAAAGCTCTGCTGGACGAGCTGGGCATGAACTGGGAAAAGACCGACTCGTGGCAGCACCGCTACGAGCTGGCCGTGGAATACAAAAAGGAGCACGGCAGTCTGGCCGTTCCGGCCCAGTACCGGACGGAGGACGGCATCTGGCTGGGCAGCTGGCTGTCCCGTCAGAAGCAGATGCTGCGGGAGGGCAAAAAGCTCTCCGCCGCGCGCCGCGCGGCCCTGAAAGAGCTGTTCAAGGGCGAAAAAGGCCGACGCCTCAGCGCTCCGGTGCCGCCCGCGTACAGCGTGCGGGAGCAGAACTGGCTGGACAACTACCAGAGCGCCAGGCTCTACGCCGAGAAGAAGGGCAGCCTCCTCGTGCCTGCCGGATACGTGGACGAGAACGGCTTCCGTCTGGGCGTCTGGATCTCGAACCTCCGGGCTGCCCGCAAGGCCCGGCCCGGCTCGTTCCAGGTGACGCCGGAGCATATCGCTCTGCTGGATGCCATCGGGATGCAGTGGGACGCCCGGGAGGCCAAGTGGGCCGGGGCGTTCCGCCGTGCCGAAGAGTACTGCGCCGCCCACGGCGACCTGCTGGTGCCGGTGAACTATAAGACCGAAGACGGCTTCTGCCTCGGCGACTGGGTCCGCCGGATGCGCGAAAACTACGCCTGTGCCGAGAAAAAGCTGACGGCGGAGCGCATCGCAAAGCTCGAAGCGCTGGGCATGGTCTGGGTCGTGCCGCAGGAGGGCTGAGATATTGCATTTTAGGGCGGAGTGTGGTATACTTCACCTCGTCTGAATAGAAAACAGCAGGTGCCTGCCGCCGGGGTCTCGTCCCCGGCCGGGAGGGTAAAAGGGAAGCGGGTGCGAGTCCCGCGCGATCTCGTCACTGTGATAAGGGAGTCCGCTGCCTTGGCGCTCAGCGCCGGTCACTGGAGGCTTTGCCTCTGGGAAGGCGGCAGCGGGCGGTGAGCTTTCAGTCAGGAAACCTGCCCGCTGTTGGTACAGGAGCGTCCGGCTCCGGATCACGAGGAATTGGTCGTACCAAAAAGCCCGAACATTCAAAGGGTCTTTTTGCTGTGCGTTCCGCGCGGTGAAAAGGCTCTTTTTTCGTTTGAGCTGGCCCCCGTTTCGTACCCTTTCTATCGGAAACGTACATTCCACACAACAGAAAGGACTCAAACAATGCGTAAAGCAACCAACAAGAACTGGCAGCGCCTCACCGCCGCTGCCGCCGCACTGGCCCTGTGTGCCGGTGTCCTCACCGGCTGCGGTGCATCTTCTTCCACTGCCGCCGGCAGCACCGCCGCAAGCTCTGCCGCCGCCAGCGAAATGAGCAGCGAGGAGGCTGATGAAATGGCAGCAAAGAACGTGGCAGACCTCATCGACGCCATCTATGTGCAGGAGCGCAACGAGAACACCGACGCTCAGTGTGAGGCCGCAAAGGCAGCATGGGACGCTCTGACCGACGCTCAGAAGGAGATGGTCGAGGGCGAAGAGGCTGACCCCGATTACTTTGGCCGCGACACCGGCGACGCCTCTAAGGACGACGCCCGCAACCAGGACAACATCGGCGACAAGGAGATCCTGGTCGTCAGTTTCGGCACCTCCTTCAACGACAGCCGCGCAGCGGACATCAAGGGCATCGAGGACGCCATCCAGGCTGCATATCCCGACTGGTCTGTCCGCCGTGCCTTCACCGCACAGATCATCATCAACCATGTTCAGGCCCGTGACGGCGAGAAGATCGACAACATGGAGCAGGCTCTGGAGCGCGCTGTTGCCAACGGCGTGAAGGATCTGGTCGTCCAGCCCACCCATCTGATGCATGGTGCGGAGTACGACGAGATGATGGAGATGGTGGACAGCTACCGCGATCAGTTCGAGTCCGTCGCCATCGCCGAGCCTCTGCTGGGCGAGGTGGGCAGCGATGCCACCGTCATCAACGCCGACAAGGAGGCTGTCGCCAAGGCCATCACCGCCGAGGCCGTCAAGACCGCCGGTTTCGACAGTCTGGACGCCGCTGCTAAGGACGGCACCGCTTTTGTCTTTATGGGCCACGGCACCTCTCACACCGCAAAGGTGAGCTACAGCCAGATGCAGTCTCAGATGAACGCTCTGGGCTACAAGAATGTCTTCATCGGCACCGTCGAGGGCGAGCCGGAGGAGACTGCCTGCGAGAACGTCATCGAGGCTGTCAAGGCCGCCGGTTATACCAAGGTCGTCCTGCGTCCCCTGATGGTCGTTGCAGGCGACCACGCCAACAACGATATGGCTGGCGACGACGAGGATTCCTGGAAGAGCCAGTTCGAGGCCTCCGGCAAATTCGATTCTGTCGATTGCCAGATCGCAGGTCTGGGCGAGGTCGCTGACATCCAGCAGCTCTACGTCGCACACACCAAGGCCGCTGTCGATTCCCTGAACGGCTGATCCTGATTCTATCATTGCCCGGAAAGGAGTGCCTTTTCGGGCAATTTCTTTTTCGGCCTGCTTTGAATTCGGGCCATTGCGTGTTATAATCTTTTCTGTAAAATAGATACTTCGAGGTATATCATCATGAAACTGAACCATAAATTTGCTCTTCTGCTGGCCGGCGCTGTGCTGGCTGGTTCTCTCACCGGCTGCGGCGCATCCAGCGCCCCGGCCAGCTCTGCCGCTTCCTCCGAGGCTGCGGCCTCCTCTGCCGTGAGCGAGGCAGCTTCCGAACCGGCGGCAGAGGCCGCTCTGCCCGACGGCGTCTACACCGCCGACTTTGACACCGACAGCTCCATGTTCCATGCCAACGAGGCCAATGACGGCAAGGGGACCCTGACCGTGAAGGACGGTCAGATGACCTTCCACGTCAGCCTCGCCTCCAAGAAGATCGTCAACCTCTACGTCGGCATGGCCGCTGACGCCGAGGCCCACGAGGGGGACTGGCTCCAGCCCACCACCGACACCGTCACCTACTCCGACGGCCTGTCCGATGAGGTCTACGGCTTCGACATCCCGGTGAAGGCTCTGGACGAGGACTTCCAGCTGGCCATCCTCGGCACCAAGGGCAAGTGGTACGACCATACCGTCCGTGTCGCCAACGCCCAGCCTGCTGCGGCGGAAGTACCTGCCGACGGCACCTACACCTGCGACGTGACCCTCGAGGGCGGCTCCGGCCGTGCCACCGTGGAAAGCCCTGCGGCCCTGACCGTGGCCGACGGCAGGATGACCGCCACCATCGTCTGGTCCAGCCCCAACTACGACTATATGCTGGTGGACGGCGAGAAGTATCTGCCCACCAACACCGAGGGCAACTCTACCTTCGAGATCCCCGTCACTGCTCTCGACACCCCGCTGGATGTGGTGGGCGATACCGTCGCCATGAGCACCCCGCATGAGATCGAGTATACGCTGACCTTCGCCTCTGCATCCCTGATCGAGGCAAAGTGACGATGAAACGCCGCAATTTTCTGAAAGCCCTGCCTGCCGCCGCCCTCACCCTTGCGGGCTGCGGGCAGAACAAGACCGCCCCGGCCAATACAGCATCCCTCGTGTTCGACCACAGCTATCCGCTGGACTATGCCACCCAGTTTTCCGCTGACTGCTATGAGGGCGGCTATGTGATGATCGACATCCCGGACGCCGGGCGGTTCCTCGTCGTCCCCGAGGGGGCCGCCGAGGTGGACGACCTGCCCGAAGATGTCGTTCTGCTGCGCCAGCCGCTGGATCATATTTATCTCGTTTCCACTTCGGTGATGGACCTCTTCGTCCATCTGGACGCGCTGGACAGCATCGCCCTCTCCGGCACGAAGGCCGAGGGCTGGTATGTGGAAGAGGCCAGACAGGCCATGCAGGAGGGCCGCATCGCCTACGCGGGCAAGTACAGCGCCCCGGACTATGAGCGCATCCTTGCCGCCGGCTGCACCCTCGCCATCGAGAACACCATGGTGCTCCACGACCCCGAGGTCAAGGAGCAGCTGGAAAAGTTCGGCGTGCCGGTCCTCGTGGAGCGCTCGAGCTACGAGAGCGGCCCGCTGGCCCGGATGGAGTGGCTCAAGCTCTACGGCATCCTGCTGAATAAGACTGAGATGGCGGAAGAGGTCTTTCGCCAGAAGGTGGAGCAGGTGGCCCCTATCCTCGAGCAGGAGAACACCGGCAAGACCGCGGCCTTCTTCTCCATCACCACCAATAACCTCATCACCGTCCGCCGCACCAGCGACTATGTGGCCCAGATGGTGGAGATGGCCGGCGGCGTCTACATCTTCGACGACCTCGAGGGGGACAACTCGGCCCAGTCCACCATCAAACTGCCGCTGGAGACCTTCTACGCCCGGGCCAAAGACGCCGACGTCCTCATCTACAACAGCACCATCGAGGGCGTGATGGAGACCCGTGACCAGCTCATCGAAAAATGTCCGATGCTGGCAGATTTCAAGGCCGTCCAGTCCGGCGACTGCTGGTGTACGGCCCAGAGCCTCTTCCAGCAGAGCATGGAGCTGGCCGATCTCATCTCGGATATGAACCTCGTCTTCACCGAGGGCTCGCCCGACCCGGCGTCCCTCCGTTTCTTACAGCGTATCGTATAAAAGGAGCTTTGTCATGACCACCACCCGCCGCCTCAGCCTCGCGTACCTCGCCCTCACGGCGGGGGTCGCGGTGCTGTTTGCACTCAACCTGTTCTGGGGCAGTGTGTCCCTGACGCCCGGCGCGGTGGCGGCGGCTCTGCTGGGCCGGGGCGAAGATGTGCTGGCCGTGGGCATCGTGCTCCAGCTCCGCCTGCCCCGGGCGGTCATGGTCGTGCTGCTGGGCGCGGCCCTCTCGGCTGCAGGCTACCTCCTGCAGACCTTCTTCGCCAACCCCATCGCCGGCCCCTTCGTCATGGGCGTGTCCAGCGGCGCAAAGCTGGCAGTGGCCCTGACGATGGTGGTGTTTTTACAGCAGGGGCTGCTCACCGGCTCGGCCACCCTCATCATCGCCGCTTTTGCAGGCTCGATGGCGGCGATGGCCTTTGTGCTGGTGGTGGCCCGGCGGGTGCCGCGGATGAGCATCCTCGTCATCTGCGGCATCATGATCGGTTATATCTGCTCGGCTGTCACCGACATCGTGGTGACTTTCGCTCAGGACTCCAACATCGTCAATCTCCACAACTGGTCGATGGGCAGCTTTTCCGGCATGACCTGGGCCAACGTGGGTGCAGCGGCCTGCGTGGTGCTGCCCGCGCTGGCGGCGGCGTTCCTGCTCTCGAAGCCCATGGCGGCCTACCAGATGGGCGAGAGCTACGCCAAAAGCGTCGGCGTGCCGGTGCGGGCCTTCTCGACGGCCCTCGTGCTGCTGTCCAGCCTGCTTTCCGCCTGCGTGACGGCCTTTGCAGGCCCCATCTCCTTTGTGGGCATCGCGGTGCCGCATCTGGTCAAGAACCTGCTGGGCAGCGCAAAGCCCCTTTATGTCCTGCCAGGCTGCTGTCTGGGCGGGGCAGCGTTCTGCCTGCTCTGCGACCTCATCGCCCGCAGCCTGTTCGCGCCCACTGAGCTGTCCATCAGCTCGGTGACGGCGGTTTTCGGTGCGCCGGTGGTCATCTGGCTGCTGGTGCGCCGCCAGACACAGGAGGGCCGGGAATGAGCGATCCGAAATTCTACTGCCGCGCCGAGGACCTTGCCATCGGCTACGGCAAAACGCCCCTGATGGAGCACATCGGCCTCGGCGTCGAGAAGGGGAGCATTCTCACCCTCATCGGCCCCAACGGCGCGGGCAAATCCACCCTGCTCAAGACGCTGGCAGCGCAGCTGGCCCCCCAGGGGGGCGCTGTGCTGCTGGACGGCAAAGATCTCGCGGACTACTCCGGCCCGGAGCGCGCCCGCAAAATGGCCCTGATGGTGCCTCACACCCGCCGCACCGAGCTGACCACCTGCTTCGAGATGGCGTCCGCCGGGCGCTACCCCTACACGGGGCGGCTGGGTGTCCTCTCGGCGGAAGATAAGCGCCAGGTCCATGCCGCGCTGGCCCTCGTGGGGGCCGAGGCGCTGGCGGGCCGGGACTTCAACCGCATCAGCGACGGCCAGCGCCAG
>OJQN01000731.1_pt1 | contig 10437 bp, 9 predicted proteins | sample 1598881 | NCBI WGS metagenome assembly OJQN01 (sample SAMN03922512, study PRJEB24848) | human gut metagenome | isolation source: stool sample | host: Homo sapiens | place: Germany | collected 2010-02
GCTGGGTGCCGCAACCCGGGCAGTGGCAGCGCGTCAGCGCTGACGGAGAGGTTATACAATTACTTCTGTCAGTGCCTTCAGCTCTTTGCACTCAGCCTCAATGTCCTCGGCGCTGAAGATCGCGCTCACGAGGGCCACGCCGTCCGCGCCGGAGCCTTTGAGTTTGAGGATATTGTCTTTATGGATGCCGCCGATGGCCACGACCGGCACATCCACGGAGTCGCAGATCTCTTTCAGTCTGCCTTCCGGCAGGACATCCACATCGGTTTTGGTGTGGGTGGAAAATGCCGCGCCGACGCCCAGATAGTCCGCGCCGTGGGCCACGGCCAGCTGTGCTTCCTCGACGGAATGGGCCGACACACCGATGATCATGTCAGGGCCGACCTTGGCACGGACGTCCGCTGCAGCCATATCTTCCTGCCCGACATGGATGCCGTCGGCATGGCATTTTATAGCGATCTCGACGTTATCGTTGATGATGAAGGGTACGCCATAGCTGCGGCAGAGGGCGGAAAGCTCCATGGCTTCCTGCAAAAATGCCGCGTCGTCCAGCTCCTTTTCCCGCAGCTGGACGCAGGTGACGCCGCCTTTCAGCGCGTCTTCCACCTGCTGGCGGAGGGTCTCGCGGCCCGTCCACGCCCGGTCGGTGACGGCGTAGAGAAGCATGGTATGTTTATCGCATTTCATAGCGTGCTCCTTCCTCGAGCTGTTCGGGGGTCATGTTGTAGATCGCGTCGATGATGTAATTGCGGTAGGTGGCGTTGCCGTCCAGCCTGGACAGGCGGCTGTGAGCTGCTTCGCCCGCAAGGCCCATGGCGCAGACCGCCGCAGCAGCGGCTTCCAGAGGCTTGTCCGGGTTGGCCGCACAGAATGCCGCCGTCAGGGCCGAGAGCTGGCAGCCGGTGCCGGTGACAGCGCTCATCATGGGGTGGCCGTTGCGGATGCAGAAGGCCCGCTCTCCGTCGGCCACGATGTCGATGGCACCGGTGACGGCGACGACCGCCCCTGTGCGGGCCGCAAACGCTTTGGCGAATGCCACGGTCTTGTCCAGCGTCTCGTCCGTCACCTTGTCGGCGGTGTCGGCGTCCACGCCTTTTGTGGTGCCGCTGCCTGCCGCCAGCGTCCGGATCTCGGAGATGTTGCCCCGGATGACTGTGAACTTCACTTCCCGCAGGAGGCGCAGTGCCGTTTCGGTGCGCAGATGGGAAGCGCCTGCGCCCACGGGGTCCAGCACGACAGGACGGCCCAGCCGGTTGGCGGTGTGTCCCGCCAGCAGCATGGAGGGGATGGTGCGGCTGTTCAACGTGCCGATGTTGAGGTTCAGCCCGGCACACAGCGAGGTGATGTCCTCGACCTCGGCGGCATCATCCGCCATGATGGGGGACGCCCCGCAGGCGAGGACGATGTTGGCACAGTCGTTGACGGTGACGTAGTTGGTGATGTTATGGACAAGCGGGCTTTTGGCCCGGACGTTGGCAAAGAGGTTCCGAAACATGGCTTCTCCTTCGAATCAGCTCAGGCTGGCCTGCATGGCGCGGAGTGCGCCTGCGCGGGAAAGTGCGGCCAGCAGTGCGCCTGCAATGATGGCACCGCCGGCGGTGGAGACGAGGAAGGGGACGATGTAGGCGTAGAACGCGATGTCACCGGCGCTCTTGCCCATCAGCAGGATGGCGACAGGGTAGGCGCACAGACCGCCGAGGATGGAGGTGCCGAACACCTCGCCCACGAGGGTGGGCAGCAGCTTATTGGTCTTGTGGAAGACGATGCCGCAGAGCAGTGCGCCGAACATGCTGCCGGGGAAAGCCATCAGACTGCCCAGACCCAGCAGATTGCGCAGCAGGGAGGCGACGAAAGCCACGCCCACGCCGTAGTAAGGCCCCAGCAGGACAGCGCAGAGGATGTTGACCATGTGCTGCACAGGGGCGCATTTGCTGCCGAAGACCGGGAAGGAGAAGACGCTGCCCACGACAGCGACAGCGCAGAACATACCGGCAAGGGCCAGCTTTTTGGCAGAATAGTGTTTCATAGTGAGTGCTCCTTTTCAATAAAAAATAAGTGCAGGGGCAGACCGCCGCTCCCGCACACGAACAGACCCGGCACCCGCGCAGAGAGGCCGGAAACGGAAGAAGCGGTCGAGGCTCACTGGCCTCCTCTCACGCCGGAACACGGCTTCCCATCGCATACAAAACCCCAGACTCAGGGCGCTCCCCCTCAGTCTGTGACGAGAAGCCGTTTTCTAAGCGTTGCACACCGCCTGAGCGGTCTTTTTGCTCGCATACGGCGTTGCTTCCCCTTGCAATCCACCAAGGATTGCTGCGGGAAACCGCCTTGTCTGCGGGCAAAAATCCTCGCCATTCGGCGCACCCCGCTTACGAAAACAGCTTCTAAACAAAAAAACAGGAGACGCCTCGAGCGGTGTCTCCTGTAAAAATCCATAAACAGTGTTATGACTTCCTACGGCGGCATTATCCGCATCAGGTGCAGAAACTGTCCAAAAACAATTTCTAAGGGTCGAAGTTCGAGAACTCCCTCTCAGCCTGCTTCTACAAGCTCCCCTGTATTTGTTTGTCGGGAGTATTCTACACCCATCGGGGATAAAATGCAAGGGTTTTCTTTTTTCGCGGCGCGTTTTGTGGTATACTGAAAAAAAGCCTGCATTTGCAAAAACGGGCAGATAAAGGAGATATGGCTTATGGGTCTTGTCAAAGCGGCATTGGGCGCAGCATCCGGCGTGATGGGCGACCAGTGGAAAGAATACTTTTACTGCAGTGCTCTCCCGGCGGAGGTGCTGGCTGTCAAGGGACAGAAGAAAGTCTCCGGGCGCTCTTCCAACCGCCACGGCGCCGAGAACATCATCACCGACGGCTCCATCGTGGCGGTGGCCGAGGGCCAGTGCGCCCTCATCGTGGAGCAGGGCAAGGTGGTGGACCTCTGCGCCGAGGCCGGCGAGTACACCTATAACACCGGCACCCAGCCCTCTCTGCTGAGCGAGGGTCTGGCCAAGAACATCGACGAAGTCTTTGCTGAGATCGGCAAGCGGTTCAGCTTCGGCGGTCAGGCTGCCACCGACCAGCGCATCTATTACATCAACACCAAGGAGCTGATGGGCAACAAGTACGGCACCCCCAGCCCCGTGCCGTTCCGCGTCGTGGACCAGCGTGCCGGCATCGACATCGACGTCAGCATCCGCTGCTTCGGCGAGTACAGCTACCGCATCGTCAACCCCATCCTGTTTTACACCAACGTCTGCGGAAATGTGGAAAACGAGTACACCCGTGACGCGCTGGAAGGCCAGATGCGCACCGAGATGATGACCGCATTGCAGCCCGCCTTTGCCCGCATCAGCGAGATGGGCATCCGCTACTCGGCTCTGCCCGGCCATACCACTGAGCTGGCCGAGGCTCTGAACCAGGAGCTGTCCGGCAAGTGGAGCAAGCTGCGCGGCATCGAGATCGTTTCCCTCGGCGTGTCCGGCGTCAAAGCCAGCGAAGAAGACGAGCAGATGATCAAGGAGCTGCAGCGCAGCGCCGCCTTTATGGACCCGACCCGCGCCGCCGCCCACATGGTGGGCGCACAGGCTTCGGCGATGCAGGCAGCGGCTTCCAATACCTCCGCCGGCCCGGCCATGGCCTTTATGGGCATGAATCAGGCCGCTGCTGCCGGCGGCATCAACGCCCAGGCCCTCTACCAGATGGGCGCACAGCAGCAGCCTGCCGCTGCTCCTGCCCCCGCAGCCGCCCCGGCGGCTGGCAGCTGGAGCTGCTCCTGCGGCCAGACCGGCAACACCGGCAAGTTCTGCACCGCCTGCGGCAAGCCCCGCCCCGAAGCAGGCTGGGTGTGCAGCTGCGGCGCACACAATACCGGCAAATTCTGCTCGGAATGCGGTAAGCCCCGCCCGGCGGCCAAGTGTCCGAACTGCGGCTGGACCCCTGCCGACCCGGCCAACCCGCCCAAGTTCTGCCCCGAATGCGGCGAGCCTTTCGGAGCCTGAAAGGGGAACTGAGATATGGCAGAAAACACCACGAATTACCAATGCCCGGCCTGTACCGGCCCGCTGCGGTTCGACAGCGCCAGCGGAAAGCTCTGCTGTGATTACTGCGGCTCTACTTATGATGTAGCACAGGTCGAGGCTCTTTACGGCGAGAAGCAGGCTCAGGCCGATAAGGCCGCCGAAGCCGCCGAAAAGGCCGCGTCCAGCGGCCCTGTCTGGGGGGAGATGGAGACGGGAGATCTCAGCAGCCGCACCTGCACTTCCTGCGGTGCAGAGCTGGTCTGCGGCCCCGAAACAGCTGCCACCACCTGTCCCTACTGCGGCAACCCCACCGTGCTGGGCGGACAGCTTTCCGGCAAGCTCAAGCCGGAGTACATCATCCCCTTCCGGATGGACAAAAAGACCGCCATCGAGAACCTGAAGAAGTATTATAAGGGCAAAGCCTTCCTCCCCAAAGCCTTCAAAGAGTCCAACCACATCGAGGAGATCCAGGGCGTGTATGTGCCGTTCTGGCTCTACGATGGCCGGATGGAGGCCCGGGGCGCTTACAAGGCCGAGATCAGCGAGAGCCACCGTGAGGGCGACTACATTGTCACCACCACCAGGCACTTCGACGTGGCCCGCGTGGGCGACGCCGACTTTGTCCGGGTGCCGGTGGACGGCTCCAGCAAGATGCCGGATGCCCATATGGACGCCATCGAGCCCTTCGACTACAGCGACCTCAAGCCCTTCTCCACGGCCTACCTGCCCGGCTTTCTGGCTGACCGGTACGACGAGGACGACAAGAAGTGTGCTGCCCGCGTCCTGACCCGGATGAAGAACAGCACCGCTGCGGCCCTCCACGATACGCTGGGCGGCTACACCGGCGTCCAGACCCTCTCGGAGCAGCTCGACCCGCGGACGCTGGAACCCCACTACGCCCTGCTGCCGGTCTGGATGCTCCACACCCGCTGGAAGGAGCAGGACTTCCTCTTTGCGATGAACGGCCAGACCGGAAAGCTCATCGGCGATCTGCCCGTGGATAAGGGCAGAGTAGCCGCATGGTTTGCCGGCATCAGCATCCCGCTGATGATACTGACGGCGCTCATCATGCTGCTGTGAGAGGGGGAGACGGGAATATGAAATACTGCAAAAAACTGTTTGCCCTTCTGGCTGCGGCCCTGCTCTGCATGGCCCTGACCCTGCCGGCCGGGGCAGCCGCCCCGCTGGTGCGGGACGAGTGCGGCGTCTTTGACGCCGACACGCTGGCCGACCTCGAGGAGCAGGCCGAAAGCGCCTCCGACGGCCACGACGTGGATGTCTACTTCCTCGTGGTGGACGACATCGGCGATGCCGACCAGCGCGACTACGCGAAAAATTATTACATCTCCAACGGCCTCGGCTACGGCGACGAGCAGAGCGGCATCCTCTTCCTGCTGGCGGTCGGCTCCCGCAAGTACGTCACCATCACCTACGGCGAGGGCGTCACGGCTTTCACCGACTACCGCATCGAGCAGCAGGAGGACGAGATCGTCCCGCAGCTCTCCGATGAGGAATGGGCGGATGCCGCCTATACCTATATCGATATGTGCGACGATGCACTGGACTACTATGCCGACTATGGCGAGCCCATCGATGTGGATAACGACATCGGCCTGGAAGACCTGCTCATTGCCATGATCTTCCCTCTCGGCATTTCGGCATTCATCTGCCTCATCCTCTACCGCCGGATGAAGACGGCCCGGCAGAAGACGGAGGCCGACGAGTATATGCCCGGCTTCAACCTGCGGGTCAAGCGTGACCGCTACACCCACACCACCCGGGAGCGCACCTATGACCCGCCCCAGAAGGAGTCAAGCTCCTCCGGCGGTTCGTCCGTCGATTCCGACGGCTTCGGCGGCTCGTCGGGCGGCTCGTTCTGAAGCATAAAAACAAAAACACCTCGCTGTATGATACAGCGGGGTGTTTTGCTTTTACAGTCTCAGCCGAGGCTCACGCCCATCCGGCGGGCGACGGTGAGCAGCTCACAGCCCTCGGGGATGTTGCGGGTCTTACCGGCGATGTCCTCGAGGCGGTTGGCGACGACGCGGTTGTTGACCATGGCGACGGTGACGCCGTAGCGCTCCACTTCCACCAGCTTGGCGGCGTAGCTGCCGAACTCGGTGGCCAGCACACGGTCGTAAGCGCTGGGGCTGCCGCCGCGCTGCATATGGCCCGGGATGCAGACGCGGGTCTCCATGCCGGTCTTTTTCTGGACGGCGGCGGCGATGCGGTTGGTGGCGGTGACGCCGTAACCGGCTTCGGCGCGCTTTGCCATCCACTCTTTCCGCTTCATCCTGGCCTCTTCGGTGTTGATGGCACCCTCGGCTACGGCGATGATGGAGAAATTGGAGCCTTTGCGGGCGCGGCGCTCCACAGCGGCGCAGACGCGGTCGATGTCGTAGGGCTGCTCGGGCAGCAGGATGATGTCAGCACCGCCTGCAATGCCGGAGTAGAGGGTCAGCCAGCCGGCCTTGTTGCCCATGATCTCGATGCACATCACGCGGCTGTGGCTGCCGGCGGTGGTGTGGATGCGGTCAATGACCTCGGTGGCAATGTCCACAGCGGTGTGGAAGCCAAAAGTCACATCGGTGCCGTAGATATCGTTGTCGATGGTCTTGGGCAGGCCGATGATGTTCAGACCCTCCTGGGAGAGGAGGTTGGCCGTCTTGTGGGTGCCGTTGCCGCCGAGGCAGAGCAGACAGTCGAGCTTGGCGTCCTTGTAGGTCTTTTTCATGGCCGCGACCTTGTCGATCTTGTCCTCTTCCACCACGCGCATCAGCTTGAAGGGAGTGCGCTTGGTGCCGAGGATGGTGCCGCCCAGCGTCAGGATGCCGCGGAAATCGTCCTCGCACATCTCCTTGTATTCGCCGGTGATGAGGCCGTGGTAGCCGTTCAGGATGCCCACGATCTCGACGTTGTCGCCGAACCGTGCATACAGGGCTTTGGCCACGCCGCGGATGGTGGCGTTCAGGCCGGGACAGTCGCCGCCGGAGGTCAGGATACCAACACGTTTTTTCATATCGAACAACCCTCGTTTCTTCCGTTCTCCCTCAGAGGGGGCAGGTGAATGATACTATAAGAGTATTCCCAAAGGGGGCGGGTGTCAAGAGCCGGGGACGAAAAAAGGCGTGAAAACGCAGAGGCAGGGAAGACAGAAAAAACATGGACGGAAAAATCAAAAAAAGTGGTTGACAAATGGAGGCGGAGGCTGTATAATATTCCTCGTCAGCAGCGCTTCGGTGCTGAGGGCGAAACCGAATAGTGGGGATTTGCATAGTGGTAGTGCGGTAGACTCTGACTCTACTTGTGGGAGTTCGATTCTCTCATCCCCAACCAGACCGCAGCCCATTGGGTTGCGGTATTTTCGGGGCATAGCGCAGTTGGTAGCGCGCCTCGTTCGGGACGAGGAGGCCGTGGGTTCAAATCCCGCTGCTCCGACTTAAAAAAGCAAGTACACATTCGTGTACTTGCTTTTTTATTTAGTCGGGCGCGGGATTTGAACAGGGCGGCTCTGCGCAGCAGAGCAAGCAATCAGCCCAGTGGGCTGTTGCTTAGCCCGCGGGTCCCAATCTTCAGGAATGTCAACAGTTGGTGACTGCCGCTTCGATTCGGGCGCGGGATGTGTCGGTACACATTCGTGTGCCGGTCTTTTTCTATCTCCGCAGCGGGATTTGAACTATTCACACAAATCCCTATCTCTTTCTTCTGAAATATGCTAAAATAGTACCACTACGACACAGGAGGTCTTTCTATGCTCAAACGTCTGCGCAGCACCCACCCGATGCTCTACTGCCTTGTGGCCGAGGTGCTGTTTCTGGGGATGCTGTTCGTGGCATCGCTGCTGTCGCTTCTGCTCATCTTGTTCGTCGTGCGGGACATTGATGCCGTCGATGATTATATGCTGACCTTCATGCAGGAGGCAGCAGGCGTGCTGGTGGCGTGGCTCTTTCTGGCGCGCACCGGGAAGAGCGGCCTGCTCCGCCGCCGGGGCAGCGGCTTTTTCAACGGTCTGCTGGTGGGCCTGTACCCCATCGCGCTCATCAGCTACAACGCCTACAACACCCTGCTGTTTGGCAGGCCGGAGGGCGATATGCTGCCTGCGTGGCATGTCGTGTGGTTCCTTATCGGCATGACCAGCGTCGGTGTGGCGGAAGAGTTTCTGTTCCGGGGCGTCATCGCCCAGACGCTTCTGGAACACTTCGGCACCAGCCGGGCCGGCGTCTGGAAAGCCTGCCTGCTGTCGGGCCTCTACTTCGGTGCGGCCCACCTGACCAACCTCACCGGCAGTGCGCCGCTGGGCGTTCTGATGCAGTGCGTCTTTGCGGCCTCGCTGGGTACGCTGCTGGCGGCGGTCTATTTCCGCACCGGAAACATCTGGGTGACGGTGTTCATCCACGCCGCGATGGACATTACGTCCATGCTCATCGGCGGCCTGTACGGCACCCAGACGGTGGCCGACAGCATCAGCACCTATGACATCACCATGCTGACGTCTATCGCGGTCTACCTCATCCCCACGGCATTCCTGCTGCGGAAAAAGAAGCTCAGTGAAGTGGAGCTTTACTTCGGACGTGATATGAAATAAACGGAATGGCCGCGCACAGCTGTGCGCGGCCATTCCGTTTTCTATCTCAGTTATTCGTAATCAATGGGCAGAGTCGGCAGACCGTTCAGCTCCAGCCCGGCGGTATGGCCCGCGATGTATTGATAGTAGCCCTGGGCCGCGATCATCGCGCCGTTGTCGCCGCAGAATTTCAGCTCGGGCAGGTAGACCTTGGCCCCCAGCTTCTGGGCGCCGTCGTTGACCAGCTGGCGCAGACGGCCATTGGCCGCGACGCCGCCCGCCAGACAGACCTGCTTTGCGCCGGTGTCGGCGGCGGCGAGAAGGAGCTTTTCTGCGAGGATGCCCGCGATGCGCTCCTGGAAGCTGGCCGCGAGGTCGGGGACGTTGATGTCGGTACCCTTCATCTGGGCCTGATTCACCTCGTTCAGCACGGCGGTCTTGAGGCCGGAGAAGCTGACGTTGTACTTGCCCTCCACGTGAGGCACCGGCAGACGGTAGGCTTTCGGGTCGCCGGTCTTGGCGGCGTTGGCGACGCTGGGACCGCCGGGATAGGGCAGGCCCAGCGTCCGGGCCACCTTGTCGAAGGCTTCGCCGGCGGCGTCGTCCACCGTGTGGCCGAGGATGTGGTAATGGGTGTAATCCTGCACCTCCACGATGTGGCTGTGTCCGCCGGACGCCACAAGGCAGAGGAAGGGCGGCTTCAGCTCCGGGTGGGTCAGGTAGAGGGCCGCAATGTGGCCCCGCAGATGGTGGACCGGCACCAGCGGCTTGCCCGCCGAGTAGGCGAGGCCCTTGGCAAAGTTGACGCCCACCAGCACTGCGCCGATGAGGCCGGGCGCGAAGGTGACCGCCACGGCGTCTACGTCGTCGATGGTCTTGCCTGCGTCCAGCAGAGCCTTTTTGACGGTGGCGCTGATGAACTCACAGTGGCGGCGGCTGGCGATCTCCGGCACGACGCCGCCGTAAAGCGCCTGCTCCTTGACGCTGGTGGAGATGACGTTGCTCAGCAGGTGCCGGCCATCTTCCACCAGAGATGCGGCGGTCTCGTCGCAGGTGGATTCGATTCCTAAGATGATCATGGTTTTAGTGGGCCTCCAGCCAGTTTTTGCCCTGATGCACTTCGGTGCTCAGGGGAACAGCATAATTGACACAGCCTTCCATCTCTTCCTGCAGGATGGCGGCGGCTTTCGCGGCTTCTGCCTCCGGGGCCTCGACGATGAGTTCGTCGTGGACGGTCAGGATGAGGCGGCTCTCCATCTTCTCGTCCCGCAGACGCCGCCAGACCCGCACCATCGCCAGCTTGATGACGTCGGCGGCAGTGCCTTGGATCGGCGTGTTGCGGGCCATCCGCTCGCCGCTGGCCCGGATGTTGTGATTGTTGCTGGCCAGCTCCGGCAGGGAGCGGCGGCGCCCGAAGAGGGTGGACACATAGCCGCAGTTCCGGGCGTCGGAGATGGTCTTGTCCATGTAGCCGCTGACTTTCGGGAAGGTGGCCAGATAGTTTTTCAGGAAGGCGTCTGCTTCTTTGACGCTCACGCCGATGTCCTTCGAGAGGCTGTAAGCGCCCTTGCCGTACATGATGCCGAAGTTGATGGCTTTTGCCGAAGAGCGCAGGCGGGGCGTGACCTGCTCGAGGGGCAGACCGTAGATCTTGGCGGCAGTGCTGCGGTGGATGTCCTCGCCGGTGAGGAAGGCCTGCTGCATATGCTCGTCGCCGGTGACGTGGGCGAGGATGCGCAGCTCGATCTGGCTGTAGTCGGCGTCCACCAGAACGCAGCCGGGCCGCGCCACGAAGTAAGCGCGGAGCTGGCTGCCCAGCTCGGTGCGGATGGGGATGTTCTGCAGGTTGGGGTTGTCGGAG
>OJQN01000735.1_pt1 | contig 10349 bp, 8 predicted proteins | sample 1598881 | NCBI WGS metagenome assembly OJQN01 (sample SAMN03922512, study PRJEB24848) | human gut metagenome | isolation source: stool sample | host: Homo sapiens | place: Germany | collected 2010-02
AGTTTAAAAGGGCAACACAGAATCAATGAACAGATTCGTGCCAAAGAAGTCCGCATAGTGGGCGACGATGTAGAATCGGCAGTTTATCCGATAGCTCAAGCTTTAAAAATGGCTGAGGATCATGAGGCTGACCTAGTTGAAATTTCACCCAATGCTGTTCCTCCAGTTTGTAGAATTATTGATTATTCTAAATTTCTTTATCAATTAAAGAAACGTCAAAAGGAACAAAAGGCTAAACAGGTAAAGGTAAACGTAAAGGAAATCCGTTTCGGACCTCAAACAGATGATCATGACTACAACTTCAAGTTGAAACATGCCATCGGATTCTTGCAGGACGGAGACAAGGTGAAAGCATATGTGTTCTTTAAAGGTCGTTCCATTCTTTTCAAAGAACAAGGCGAAGTATTGTTGCTTCGTTTTGCGAATGACTTGGAAGAATATGCAAAAGTAGAGCAGATGCCCTTGTTGGAAGGTAAGAGAATGACTATTTCTTTGGCTCCGAAGAAAGCGGGCTCTCCGAAGAAGGCAGAAACGGATACTGCTAAAAAGGAAAATCCGAAAAAGGCAGTAGAAACAAAAGAATGAAAAAAGAGTGCCTAACGCGCCGGTATAGTGCGTTACCACCATTTGAATAATAATTTAAAATTAAAAACAAGATGCCAAAGATCAAGACTAACTCCGGTTCTAAAAAAAGATTCGTTCTTACCGGAACAGGTAAAATCAAAAGAAAGCACGCTTTTCACAGTCATATTTTGACTAAGAAGACTAAAAGCAGAAAAGAAACCTTGTACACTCAGGTCTAGTAGCTAATGCTAACTTGGATCAGGTTAAGGAATTGCTTTGCATGAAGTAATCTAAAAACAACGAAAGCGTAAACGTATTATTTAAAGTATTAACCGAATGTCTTTAGCTTTAAGTTCACCGTGTGAAACAGTGGCGCTAACATTCAAAAAGAATTAAAACTATGCCAAGATCAGTAAATCATGTTGCTTCTAGAGCAAGAAGAAAGAAAATTTTAGGTCTTACCAAAGGTTACTTTGGTGCAAGAAAGAATGTATGGACAGTAGCAAAAAACACTTGGGAAAAAGGTTTGACCTACGCATACCGTGACCGTAAGAACAAGAAACGTAATTTCCGCGCTTTGTGGATTCAGCGTATCAACGCTGCCGCTCGTCTAGAAGGAATGTCTTATTCTAAATTGATGGGTGCATTGCACAAAGCAGGTATCGAAATCAACCGTAAGGTGTTAGCTGATTTAGCTATGAACCATCCGGAAGCATTCAAAGCAATTGTTGCTAAAGCAAAAGCAGCTTAATTCTTCTGTAAACGGCGATATAAAGATTTATGAAAGAGCAATCTCTACGAGGTTGCTCTTTTTTATTGCGGATGCCTTGTGATGTTTCCTTAAGAAATGGAAACAACAATAAGCAGAATTACAGAGAGTTATTTTCTTGCTTATTATTTTTAACAAACAAATTCTGCTATACTCTTGTTTATATCATAAAAAGGACGTATATTTGTCATACGGAAAGAGATGAAAAGCGAGCCGCATTAGTTGGATTGGGAAACTCATCAAACTAATCTGAAAACCGAGACATAGCTTCATCTTCCAATGGCGGGCCACGCCTTCGGGTAGCATTTATGCCGGTGGATTACAAAGGAGGAGAGCACTCAAAACCTGTCATTCGGAGTTTCATCGCATCACTGGTGCGGCTTCATTATAAGGCGATGCTAATTCAAAAGATTAGCATCGCTTCTTTTTATAAAAATAGTACGGATATGATATTTTATTTTTCAGGTACAGGTAATTCGGCTTGGGTGGCAAGGCAGCTGGCGGAAGGACAGAATGAGGAATTGTTGTCCATAGCTATGGAAATAGACAGGAACAAAGCGTATAAGCTGAAAGAAGGGGAAAAAGTAGGTTTTGTTTTTCCTGTATATGCATGGGGCCCTCCCAAGATAGTACTTCGTTTTATTCATCAGCTAAAGTTGGATAAGCCGGGATACCTTTTCTTTGTCTGTACTTGCGGAGATGATACAGGCCGGACTGCACAAATTTTTTCTTCTGCCGTTACCCGGAAAGGTTGGCAATGTGTTGCCGGCTATTCGGTTACTATGCCGAATACGTATGTTTCTTTGCCCGGTTTTGATGTAGATGATAAAGATATAGAAACCCAGAAAGTACAGAATGCTGTTGCCCGTGTGCGTTTTATCAACGAAGAAATTACATCAAGGGCTCAAATGAAACAATATAATTGTCATGAAGGTGCGCTTCCATTTACTAAATCCTATTTGCTGCGCCCTCTTTTCAATGCTTTTCTGATGTCTCCCAAGCCTTTTCATGCAACGGAAGCCTGCATTGGTTGTAAGAAGTGTGAGAAGGTTTGTCCTGTGGGCAATATAACAGTGACGGATCGTCCCGTTTGGGGAGGTAACTGTACTCAATGTCTGGCTTGTTACCATGTTTGTCCGGTACATGCAGTGGAATATGGAAAGATGACCGGGAAAAAAGGACAATACAAAGGAAGGTTGCTGAAAGATTTATAGATACACATTAAATAATCCATTGGGAGGGCGGACCTATAGTCCGCTCCTTTTATTTTATTTTTCGCCGGTTTAACGCTTGTTGATAGCGTCTTGCATTAGCTTGATGCTGGGCTGCTGTGACAGCGAAATTATGAGTGCCTGAGAAATCTTCTTTTGCACACATATAAATATAATGATGCTGTGTATAGTTCAGTACGCTTTCCAATCCTTGGATGGATGGGATTCGGATAGGTCCCGGAGGTAAACCTGCATGTTTGTAGGTATTATAAGGAGAATCCACTTCCAGATGTTTGAAAAGAATGCGTTTCAGTCCGAATTCCTGTAAACCAAATTTTACCGTCGGGTCTGCTTGCAACAACATCCCTTTATTCAATCTGTTAATATAAAGTCCTGCGACCATGGGCTTTTCGGGACCATTGGCCGTTTCTTCTTCCACGATAGAGGCCAGGGTGGACACTTCTTCAGGAGTAAGTCCGATATGTTGAGCCTTTTTCAGCCTGTCATTATTCCAAAAGGCAGCATGTTCTTTTTGCATCCGTTTCATGAAAGCGTCAGCACTCATATTCCAATAAACCTCGTAAGTGTTAGGAATAAAAAGGGAGGGTAGTGTCTCTTGGGTATATCCCATTTGTGCACAGTAAGCACTGTCGGAAATTAATTTGGCAATATCCAGAGAATCAATCATGAGCTGGCGCGAAACGGCCCGCACTAATCTGTCCACGGTGCGTACACTGGGTACAGTCAGATTAATGGGAGTCTGGTATCCCATGGAAAGACGTCGGAAGAGGTAGCGCATATTGTCCGATGGATTGAGAGCGTAACGTCCTGTCCGTATATTGTCGCCATACTTCTCTTTTTCTGCCAGATATTGAAAACCGAACATACTTTTAGGATGTCCGTTCCGGATTATTTTATGGTATACAGAATCCAGGTTATCATCTCTGTCTATATAAATATAGGTGGTTTTTGTAAGTTGGAATTGTTTGGCAAAGAAATAGTAATATATACTTCCTGCACCGCCTGCTCCTGTCAGGATAATGATAAGGATAACAATCCATACAATAGTACGCTTCTTTTTATTCATTTTAGTCTATCGGGCTTTTTTGTATGCAAATATAGGCAAATATCCGTTTCTTTTCTACTTTTGACGATTTTGTACCCCTAAAAATACAATTTTGTCCACTATCCGGTTGATGTAAAATGTGTAAATTTGACCAAACGAAAAACGAGAACGCAAATATAGTATAATTAATTATTTTATTTTTAATCATGAAAAATGCACTTATGGGCTTGGCATTGTTCGCTGCAATGCCGGTATTTGCCCAACAGAAAGCGACTATCAATGTACATCCCGAGCAAGGGAAAGAAATCATCAGTAAACATATTTACGGGCAATTTGCAGAGCATTTGGGCACCTGTATCTATGGAGGCTTGTGGGTAGGTGAGGATTCTAAAATTCCCAATACCCAAGGCTATCGTAATGATGTGCTTCAGGCATTGAAAGATTTGAAAGTGCCGGTGCTTCGTTGGCCGGGCGGATGTTTTGCCGATGAATATCATTGGATGGATGGTATCGGTCCGAAAGAGAACCGCCCCCGAATGGTCAATAACAATTGGGGAGGTACAGTGGAAGATAATAGTTTCGGAACACATGAATTTCTGAACTTGTGTGAGCTGATAGGTTGTGAGCCTTATATCAGCGGTAATGTAGGAAGTGGGAGTGTGGAAGAAATGGCGAAATGGGTGGAATACATGACTTCCGAACAAGGTAGCCCGATGGCGAAACTGCGTAAGGAGAACGGTCGTGAAAAACCATGGAAAGTGAAATTCTTTGGGGTAGGTAATGAAAGTTGGGGATGCGGAGGCAGTATGCGTCCTGAATATTATGCAGACTTGTACCGCCGTTATTCCACTTATTGTCGTGACTATGATGGCAATCACTTGTTCAAGATTGCAAGTGGTGCCAGTGATTATGACTATAACTGGACAGAAGTACTGATGAAGAATGTAGGTCACCGTATGGCCGGTGTGTCTTTACATTATTATACAGTGATGGGATGGAGTGGAAGCAAAGGATCGGCTACACAGTTCACTGATGATGATTATTATTGGACTATGGGCAAATGTCTGGAAATAGAACCGGTGCTGAAGAAGCATATGGCAATTATGGATAAATATGATCCGAAGAAGCAAATCGGTTTGATGGTGGACGAGTGGGGAACCTGGTGGGATGAAGAGCCGGGAACTGTCCGTGGACATCTGTATCAGCAAAACACGTTGCGCGATGCTTTCGTGGCCTCTTTGACACTGGATGTTTTCCATAAATATACGGATCGCATCAAGATGACAAACATTGCCCAGATTGCCAATGTGCTTCAGTCTATGATTTTGACAAAGGACGACAAGATGGTTCTGACACCGACTTACCATGTCTTTGAAATGTATAAAGTGCATCAGGATGCTACTTATCTTCCTTTGGAACTGAACTGTGAACGCAAGATTGTACGCGACGACCGTATTGTCCCGATGGTAAGTGCTACCGCTTCACGGGATGCAAACGGTTTGATTCATATTTCCTTGTCTAATGTGGATTTGCAGGAATCGCAGGAAATAGAGTTGAACTTGGGTGAGGTAAAGGCCAAGAGTGTTACCGGCCGTATTCTGACTGCTAACAATATAGGTGATTACAATAGTTTCGAGAAACCGAATGTGGTTGCCCCGAAAGAATTTACCGGAGCAAAGGTCAATAAAGGAAGCTTGAAAGTGACTCTTCCTGCCAAGTCTATCGTAGTGCTGGAAGTGAAATAAAACCCGTACGTTCGTGTGCCCCCACACATACGTATGTGTGGGGGTATACATACGTATGTATCGTTTCATGCCTGCGTATGTGTGATAGACTACGGTAATTCTTGTACCAACTCAGCTTCGATTCTGTTTTCTATTTCATCCGGCAGGGCAGGGAAGAAATCGATATCCGTTCTTTTCTCTACGCTGTCTACTGTTACCATATATTTCTTCAGTGGCTTATGTCCGGCGCTGTTGGGGAAAATAAATCCTATGGCTTGCGGATTTTTCTTATCATTTATCAATATGACTTTATAGAAAGCATGGGGGACTGCCACTTTATTGTTGCCAATTCGTTTGGGGCGTTTAGTATCATATATAGGTCCGCAGGCAATATACACGGCTCCATATTTTTTTGCCCATTGGCGTGACTTTTCCTCCAGGTCATTCCAGTCGCCGCGGTTCAGATTCGGATTTTGCGGACAAATGTTGCTCATATAAAAAGATTCTTCCATGGCTTGTTTGTTCCATTTCATATCGGCGGCAGGGGCCATGTGTCCCCGGTCGTATCCTGATTTTGTATAATCTCCCGTATATGCTTTGGCTCCACGTACGTCCGGGTCGGGCAAGAATTTATTTGTTCGCCCTTCTTTTCCTTTTGTTTCTTTTTTAGTAAGTTCCCACGCCACCCATTGTGGAGTTTTGTAATCGGCATTATAAGACAGGGTATATCCTTTACGTTTCAGAATCTGGCCGCCTGTACTTGATTGTATCATCGGAATTTCCAATGCACCGCCATGTTGGGGCGAGGTCAGTATTTCTGGCTTTTCTTCATTGCTTTCGATAGTGGGGATATTTTCAAGCAGTTTCCCGTCAAACAATTGATGTTTATATGCCAAAAGTCCCAGTAATACTAAAATAATGATGACTCTCAGGGGACTATTGGATTGTTTCTTTTTCTTTGCGCTCATATTTGTTCTGTTTTAGGGGTGCAAAGATAGAATAAAATATAAAAATACATTATCTTTGTCCATTATATAGCTGTAAATTTTAATAATACTGACATGCTATCCTAACTAATCAAACCTATTATATATGAAAAAGAACCGATTATCGTTAGCGTTCCTGAGTCTGCTGATTGCAGCTTCTCCTTTACGGGCACAAGATACGCTACAGAATGAAACAGTCGAGCAGAAAGACAAGAGAATGGAATGGTTTTCACAAGCCAAGTTGGGTATCTTTATCCATTGGGGAATTTATTCCGTCAGAGGAGTGTCCGAAAGCTGGTCCTTCTTTAACAACTACCTGCCCTATGATGAATACATGGAGCAGGAAAAAGGTTTCACAGCCTCCAAGTATGATCCGAAGGCTTGGGTGGATCTGATAAAAGAAAGTGGAGCCAAATATACAGTGATAACTACCAAACATCATGACGGAGTTGCGTTATGGGATACCAAAGTAGGAGATATCAGCGTCGTGAAAAGCACTCCGGCAAAACGTGATCTCATAGCTCCCTTTGTAAAGGAAGTAAGAAAACAAGGATTGAAACTTGGCTTCTATTATTCTTTATTGGACTGGTCTCATCCTGATTACCCAAACAAAACCCGTACGGAAGTACGTTATAAAAATGATCCTGAACGTTGGGCCAGATTCAACAAGTTCAATTTCGGACAATTGGCGGAGCTGAACAAAACCTGGAAACCGGATCTGTATTGGTTCGACGGAGACTGGGAACAAAGTGCGGAAGCTTGGAATTCCAAAGGTATTGTAGATCTGCTCCGTTCGGATAATAAGAATGTGATTATCAATTCGCGCATACAGGGATATGGCGACTATGCTACTCCCGAACAGGGAGTGCCGGTGGTGCGTCCCGAGGATAAATATTGGGAGCTTTGTATGACCATGAATGATTCATGGGGATATCAGCATACAGACAGCAACTATAAATCACCCTATATCTTGCTTCGTACATTTGTAGACTGCCTGAGCATGGGCGGTAATCTTTTATTGGATATCGGTCCGAAAGAGGACGGTTCCATTCCTGAAGAACAGATCGCTGTGTTGAAGGAGTTCGGCCGATGGACCAAGAAGCATAAAGAAGCTATTTATGAAACTCGCGCAGGGATTCCTACCGAGCATTTCCAGGGATATACCACACTGAATAAGGCGGGGGATATTCTGTATTTATACCTCCCTTACAAACCTAACGGTCCGGTGGAAGTAAAAGGGCTGATGAACAAAGTGAACCGTATATGGGTGGTTGGTAACGGAGCTATGTTGAATTACAAGGTCTACAATAAAAATTATTGGAACTCAGTACCGGGCAATCTTTATATTGATGTACCCCAACAGGTACAGGATGAGCAGATTACCGTGCTGGCCGTGTTGCTGGATGGACCGATCAAACTCTATCGTGGAGTGGGACAAGTGCAAGATAATAACTAATCTGAATCAGAAAAATAGATGAAGAAACTTATTTATACCCTGTTGCTTCTGCTGGTTACTTTTCCGGCAATGGCACAAAGCCTTTTTGAACAATATGAACGTTTTCTGACCGAACCGCGTACTTATGTATGTTATCGTCCGGATGGAAAGTTGAAAATAGATGGTAAACTGAATGAAAGTTCCTGGAAGAAGGCGGCGCCTACCGCTCCGTTTGTAGATATAAGCGGTGAAGGATTCCCGACTCCCAAATATGAAACTACCGCCAAGATGCTGTGGGATGATGAATATTTATATGTAGGAGCTGTTCTTCAAGAAGAGGATATCAAGGCACGTCTTACCCAGCGTGATACCATCATCTATTATGACAATGACTTTGAAGTATTTATCGATCCGGATAGCGACGGACACAATTATTTTGAAATAGAAACCAATGCGCGTGGCGTGATTTTCGACCTGATGCTGGACAAACCTTATCGTTCGGGTGGAAATTTCATGGTGCAATGGGACTGCCCCGGATTGAAGACCGCCATCCATTGTGAAGGTACACTGAATAAATCAAAAGATAAAGATAAGTATTGGAGTGTGGAAATGGCCATTCCTCATCAGGCGCTGACCATGAACTTTAACAATCCGTTGAAGGCCGGCAACACCTGGCGCATCAACTTCTCGCGTGTACAGTGGCTGAAGGAGAAAGGACCCGAGGAAAATTGGGTATGGACTCCTACCGGAAGAATCGATATGCACATGCCCGACCGTTGGGGATATCTTTATTTCGTAGACAAGAAAGTGGGAACCTCGCAAGATGAGTTGGTTTATCCGTACAATCAGGCTATCTATAAACTGCTATGGGCCATGTTCTACGCACAGCAGGATAATTATAGTAAACAACATAACTACTTGCGTGCCACAGAACAATTCTTTTTGACTGACAGGGAGTTGAAGGATCTTCCGGCTGATGCCCGGATTGCGGTGGAAGCGACTCAGAACACCTATCAGATAGCTATAACCAATCCTGCTGAAGGAGTCCGTTATGTGATAAATAATGAAGGACGTTTCCGGACAGAAAAGATACCTGCCCGTGAAGTTAAAAACTGGTTGTGGATGCGTCTGAATAACCGTTCGGATGCCGAATGGAAAAAATGGTTTGCGTTGTTGAAAGAATGTGGTATTTCGGGTGTCATGTTCGAGGGATACAATGAAAATATTTATCGTCTTTGCAAAGAAGCCGGACTGGAGGCACATTATTGGAAATGGACGATGAACCGCAGGGAACTGCTGGACAAGCATCCCGACTGGTATGCCGTGAACCGTAAAGGCGAGTCTTGTCACGACAAACCGGCCTACGTGGATTATTATCGCTTCTTGTGCCCTAATCACCAAGGTGTGGCAGAGTATCTGGCAGAAGACTATGTAAAGGAAGCCCATAAGCCTTATGTGGATGGTGTTCATCTGGATTATGTCCGTATGCCGGATGTAATCTTGCCTGTCAGCTTATGGAAAAACTATGGTATAGAGCAGAAAGAAGAGTTGCCGGAATATGACTATTGTTATTGTGATGTCTGCCGTGAATTGTTTAAAGCTAAAACAGGACAGGATCCGTTGGAATTAAAGTATCCGATGGAAAACCAGAGTTGGATCAATTTCCGTCTGGATGCCATCACTCGTGTGGTGGATGCCATTACCAAAGCGGTGAAAGCCGATCATAAAGCTATTTCTGCCGCAGTGTTCCCGGGACCGTCCATGGCTCGCAAGATGGTGCGCCAAGATTGGGGAGAATGGACGCTGGATGCTTATTATCCGATGATTTATAATAAATTCTATTATGAAGGTCCTGAATGGATCGGGCGTTCGGTAAAGGAAAGCGTTGAAACGGTGAATGGGCGTGCCAAGATATATGCCGGACTGATGTTTGGTGATATTAAGGACAATTTTGAAGAGGCGCTGGATGAAGCGTACAATAACGGGGCATCCGGTGTATCCTTCTTTGATGGTCCGGATGAAGAATATTTGCATAAATTCAAAGCTTATCTGGATAAGAGAGGATTTGTGGTGAAGTAACTCCGTACTGTTAGATCCTTATATTAGAGAAATAAATCTCTTTTTAGCGGTCACTTTCGATTTTTATCGTAAGTGGCCGCTTTTGCGTTTTATCATTTGTTCTTTTAATGAGTGCGGAAAAGGAATTTATGTGTTCCTTTTTGGTCTTTCTTGGATCTATCTTGAAAATGAATCTGTTAGAATAAAAAAAATGGAGTTCTCTTAGTAAGAGAACCCCATTCCGCTGCAAATGTAGCTATAATAATCCAAATACGGAAATCTTTTATTCAGGAATCAGTCTCTGATAAGGATTCTTATGATATTTGTTTGCAAATTATCCATCTCTGATTATTCGTAAATATCTTATTGTCAGCAGTATATGTCTTTTTGGGATTCTCTTACTAAGAGAACCCCAAAAAGACATACATAAAAAGTAATGTTTTGATGGTAACAGAAAATAGTATGGAGCTTGAAAATCAAGCGTTCCTTTCAAATCAAGACATAACGGGCGAAGCGCCTAAGTTACTGCTCTGCAG
>OJQN01000745.1_pt1 | contig 10147 bp, 8 predicted proteins | sample 1598881 | NCBI WGS metagenome assembly OJQN01 (sample SAMN03922512, study PRJEB24848) | human gut metagenome | isolation source: stool sample | host: Homo sapiens | place: Germany | collected 2010-02
CCTGTTCTGGGTAATGACCCAAAACATAAAAGGTAAGGTAGGAAAGGAAAAGTACCTATTGCTTCTCCGCCAGTATCAGGAAGAAATGCTCGAAGCTTACTTAACGGAATCAGAAGATTTCAAGGACTTGCTTCACTATTGTAACGTCATATACAATACCCTTCCTGTAATCCTTCGAAGCATGTATGATTTCCATATCCACTTAGATGCTCGCAAGCTAGCCGCCATTACAATTGTAGCTGGAGGTTATGGTGGTGATATGCCCGAAGACCAGGCATATGACCTTCTCGACGATATAGACTTCTATTATAATAAGGTGAAGTGCCGCAAGATAGAAAGGCTCTTGCCGGTATTGAATAAACTGGTGACAGAAGAGCAAAAATTCCTATAGTATGTATTGAGGAATGTTTCGAACATATAGGAGTGATATGAAAGCAGACTTTCAAATTGTCGAGTGCAGCTTATCTTCTGTAAAACGATACAAACTAACTTTTTTCAAAAACTAATAGCTGTAACTACTTGTAATATAGTGGGAACGCTGTATTAGTGATATACTCTTGAATGTATAGGATTAATAATCTAAACATTGTACGGTAAGATATGAAACTAAGCAAAATACATATATACAATTATCGCAAACTGAAAAATTGCGATATTGAGTTTGATGACAAGCAAACTGTATTTGTTGGTGCTAATAATAGCGGTAAGACATCCGCTATGCAAGCAATTATTACTTTTTTGAAAGATAATAATCGTTTTACAGCTAATGATTTTACACTTTCAAATTGGGTGTCCCTAAATGAGTTTGCTGAAAAATGGATAGATGAATCTATTGGTTCCTCCAAACCGGTTCTCGATGATATATCTGACTATCTGCCAACAATGGATGTCTGGATCGATGTTACTAAAAATGATGCTTATCTTGTTAGAGATTTAATTCCCTCTTTCGAATGGAAAGGTAAAACCGTAGGAGTGAGAATTGTCTATGCACCAAGTGATATAGAGAGATTGCATGATGATTTTAAAGAAGTTTATAACCATGTAAGGAAATTAGAGAAAAAGAATCATAAGACACTTTATCCTGTTTCTTTATGGGATTATTTGAGTAAAAACAAAAAACTTCATGAATATTTTTGCTGTCGTTATTATATCCTGGATATTGACAAGGAAACAGAAGATACAGGAAAACTCCTCATACCAGCTGTAGAATACGATACAAAAGATCCTTTAAGTAAATTATTCAAGATAGATTCTATAGAAGCGCAGCGTGATTTTTCTGACCCTAAAGAAAACGACAATAATGGACAGAATAATCTTTCTAAGCAATTGCAATCCTATTATGAGAAGCAGATTCAACAGAAAGAAATAGTATCAGCTGAAGATGTTGAAATATTTGAGGCCGCCGATAATGCCAATAAAGTTTGTGATCAAAAATTAGAAAAGGCTTTCTCGGTTAGAATAGATGAACTCAAGAATATCAGTTATCCTGGATTTCAAAATCCAGAGATCAAAATTCATAGTAAGATTAATATCAAAGATACCCTTACTCATGATTCAGCTGTGCAATTTTTGGTTGCAAAGGATAAGGAGGAATTGGTCTTGCCAGAAAAATATAATGGCTTGGGTTATCAAAACCTTATCTCTATGTATTTCAAATTGATTCAATTCAGAGAAGAATGGCTACATGAAGGAAAAACGGATGATATAATTATTGATGAGGACAAGCCTATTGAACCTATTCATTTGGTCTTAATAGAAGAGCCTGAGGCTCATCTACATGCACAAGCCCAGCAGGTTTTTGTCAAGAAAGCGTGTGAAGCATTGACTAATTCAAATAAGCTTAAGGAGGAAAATATCTATACTACGCAAGTAGTGTTAAGTACCCATTCTAATCACATCGTGAAAGAGTTGGACCTAAATTGCATGCGATACTTTAGAAGAGAAAAATCTAAAGAATCAAAAATTCCGGTATCAAAGGTTGAAAGCTTAAAAGATGTTTTTGGAGAAGATGAGGAAACAAGAAGGTTTGTATCTCGTTACATAAAACTTAATCATTGTGATTTCTTCTTTGCAGATGCTGTGATATTGGTAGAAGGTTCTGGTGAGAGAATACTCATGAATCGCTTTTTGGATAAAGCAAATGTAAAGGACAATTATATATCTGTAATAGAAGTAAATGGTAGCCATGCACATCGTTTTAAGTCGCTCATAGAAAGGTTGAATATATTTACTTTAATCGTGACAGATATTGATTCTCAAAGCAAAGGAGATGACGGGAAATTAAAGAAAAGTTTTACTCAAAAAGGTCAACATCAGACATCTAATAATGACACCATTGATCAATGGCTTGGTATAAAAGATGTTGATGAATTGCTTGAGTTGAAAGACGAGGATAAAATCAAAGGAAATGTGAGGATAGCTTACCAGACAGGAATCCCAATTAAGTTTAAAGGGAAAGCGAAAGAAACCATCGCCTATCCTTATACTTTTGAAGATTCTGTTGCTTTAACGAACTATCAGTTGTTTATAAAGGAAGGTTTAAAATGTTCTGGAATGGTTAATCACTTTCATGAGATTCTGATTTCAGCTACAAATGCTACTTCATGTTGTAAAGCTCTCTTTGAAAAATTAAAATCTTCTAATAAAGCTCCTTTTGCTATTAATCTTCTTTTTATGGAAGAGTTTGAGCAATTAAAAACGCCAGCATACATAGAGGAAGGTTTGGATTGGTTGGATAAGTTATTAAATTCTAACAAGTAACATGATGACAAATGTTGACGATGAAATAATGTCTCAATTGGAATCGAGTATTTCTAATGAGGAGCGTAACAGCTTTTTCTTATTTGCTGGAGCAGGTTCTGGAAAGACTTATACATTAGTAAAGCTTTTGAAGAAAATTCGAGAAAAGTGGGGAACAAAACTTGCCAATGAAAATAGAAAGGTGGCTGTAATAACTTATACTAATGCGGCTACGGACGAAATCAAGAAAAGGGGCAACTTTGGCGATTTGTTTCATATTTCTACAATACATAGTTTCCTATGGGATATAATACAGCCTTATCAAAAGGAGATTAAACGATTGTATTTAGAAGGTCTCGAAGAAGATATAAAGCAGCTTATAAATAGAAGAGATGAACTCAAGAATAAGACGACAAAGACTTATAAGAACACAGAAGAAAAGATTTGTCGTCTTCAAGAGCGTAAAGAAGCAAAAGAAAAGATAGATAAGTTTGTTTATAATCCGAATGGCGATAATCTTTCAACAAATTCTTTGAACCATCAGGATATATTAAAAATAGGATATGAGATGATTTGTCGGCATAAACTGTTGCGAGAAATACTGTCCCAGCAATATCCATTTATGTTAATTGATGAGAGTCAAGATACAAATAAAAAATTGGTTGATGCATTCTTTAAGATTCAGGAAGATTTTCCAGACAATTTTACTCTTGGTTTCATTGGTGACATAAAACAACGTATCTATATGGATGGTAAAGAAAATATTAAAAGTTCAATACCTAAGAGTTGGTTGCAGCCTCAGAAGCAAATGAATTATCGCTGTGATAAGCGAATAATAAATCTTGCAAATAAAATAGCAGAAGGAATTGATGGTAGCAAGCAAATTGCAAGAGTTGATGCAGGCGAAGGCACTGTTCATCTTTTCTTGGCAAAATCCAACGCAGATAAACACCAAGCGGAAGCATACGTTTGTAATCAAATGGTTGAAATATCACATGGTGATTACGATTGGATACCAGAGAAAAAAGCAATAAAGATCCTTATGCTTGAACATCGTATGGCTGCAACTCGGTTGGGGTTTGAACATTTTCATGATATTTTCAGTGGTATCCATAGATACCAGATGTCTTATTTGCAGGGTGTTATGCCTGAGATGGCAATATTTTCAAATGCATTGCTCCCGATGTTAGATTTTATACGGCAAGGAAAAAACATTGAAGTCCTTGAAATTTTCAAACGTAATTCTCCATTATTAAAGGCAGTACAAGATATAGATTATGTTAGTAAGTTACAGGATATTAAATCGAAACTGGAAGCCTTTAAGAACTATGATATAGAAAAAATCACGGCAAAAGAGTGTTTGGATTTTGTGTTTGAAAATAGCTTGTTTATTATACCAGAACTGATAGATGAGGCATTGAAATTAACAGATGTAGATGAAGAGGAAGATTCAAGTATAATAGCTTGGAAGCAAGCTTTGGATTTACCATTGTCAGAATATAAAGCATACGACGATTATGTGAATGACAGAACCATGTATGCAACACATCAAGGTGTTAAGGGCTTAGAATTTTCAAGAGTTTTGGTCTTGATAGATGATCATGATGCAAAAGGAAAATTGTTCAATTATGAACGTTTGTTTGAAGTCGAACCATTGTCAAAAACGGATGAGAAAAATCTATTAGAGGGACGAGAAACTTCTATAGATAGAACTTTACGTTTACTTTATGTTACTTGTACTCGTGCAAAACATTCATTGGCATTGTTGATGTATACTGCCAATCCTGAAAAAGCAAAGGTTACAGCAATAAATAAAGGTTGGTTTATTGAAGATGAAATAACAATAATGTAATACATGATTATGATATGGTATGATCTATAGCTCCATGCGGTCCCATCCCGCACAACATGGCGAGACCTTTGATTGGTCCGCCAACCTTATAGCGTAGCGGTTCTGAGCACCGGAGGGCGGTTACATTCTCTCGTTCCTGAGGAAAGAGAGGCTTGGTGAGAAAGGTGGAGCCTTCCTTAACGGTAAGGAAGGACGGGTAGGTTTTCGAACATCGTTATGGAACAATAAATAATAATTATATGAAAGGAATCGTATTAGCAGGTGGTAGCGGTACACGCTTGTACCCCATCACAAAAGGAATCAGTAAGCAGCTGATACCAATCTTTGATAAACCGATGATATACTACCCAATATCAGTATTGATGTTGGCAGGTATCCGTGAGATACTCATTATTTCAACACCATTTGATTTGCCAGGCTTCAAGCGCCTCTTAGGCGATGGAAGCCAGTTCGGAGTCAAGTTTGAGTATGCAGAACAGCCATCACCAGATGGCTTAGCCCAGGCCTTCATTATCGGTGAGAAATTCATTGGTAATGATTCCGCTTGCCTCGTATTAGGCGATAATATCTTCTATGGTGCAGGATTAAATCAGATGCTGCATCAAGCAGTTGTAGATGCAGAACAGAATAACAAGGCTACCGTTTTTGGCTATCGTGTAAGTGATCCGGAGCGATATGGAGTTGCTGAGTTTGATGAGCAAGGCAATTGCCTCAGCATTGAGGAGAAGCCTGAGCATCCAAAGAGCAACTATGCAGTAGTAGGCTTATACTTCTATCCTAACAAGGTGGTGGAAGTAGCTAAGCATATCAAGCCATCCGCTCGTGGCGAGTTGGAAATCACCACCGTAAATCAGGAGTTCTTGAAGGATAAGCAGCTGAAGGTACAGACCATGGCAAGAGGATTTGCCTGGCTCGATACCGGAACTCATGATTCTCTTTCTGAAGCATCCACCTTTATTGAAGTCCTGGAGAAGCGCCAGGGCTTGAAGGTGGCTTGCTTGGAAGGTATCGCATACCGTCAAGGTTGGATTACCGCAGAACAATTGAGAGAGAATGCTCAGCCAATGTTGAAGAATGACTATGGCAAGTATCTCCTTTCAATACTTGAAGAGAAAGATCAAACATTAAAAAAGAATTTAGAATATTAGAAACAATGAATATAATTAAAACAGAAATAGATGGCGTACTCATTATAGAGCCACGCCTCTTCCGTGATGCTCGTGGCTACTTCTTCGAGAGTTTCAGCGAGCGAGAGTTTGAAGAGAAGGTCTCTCCTATCCTGGGACACAGTGTTCACTTCTGCCAAGATAACGAGTCTATGAGCAGCTATGGCGTAATGCGAGGCCTGCACTTCCAGCGTCCACCTTACACACAAAGCAAGCTGGTACGCTGCGTAAAAGGTAGAGTGCTCGATGTAGCAGTAGATATTCGCAAGGGCTCCCCTACTTATGGCAAGCATGTGGCAGTAGAACTGACAGAAGATAATCATGTCCAGTTCTTCATTCCAAAGGGCTTTGCTCATGGTTTTGCTGTACTCTCAGAAACAGCAGTCTTCCAATACAAGTGTGATAACTTCTATCACCCAGAGGCTGATGGTGGTATCTCTATCCTTGATGATACTCTCGGCATTGATTGGAGAATTCCAACAGAGCATGCTAATCTCTCAGAGAAAGATACAAAGCATAAGATGTTGAAGGATTTCGATAGTCCGTTCGATATCAATGTAGATTTATACAAATAAAAAAGAAAAATAACATACTTCACGGCATGAAAGATTTTAAAGATATAAAAATAGCAGTAGCCGGTACCGGCTACGTAGGTCTGAGCATAGCAACGCTATTATCTCAGCACCATCATGTAACAGCAGTAGATGTAATCCCAGAGAAGGTGGAGAAACTCAACAATAAGATTTCTCCAATCCAGGACGATTACATCGAAAAGTATTTGGCTGAAAAGCCATTGAACCTCGTGGCAACCCTTGACGGCAAATCAGCCTATAAGGATGCAGATTTCGTAGTGATTGCAGCACCAACCAACTACGACCCAGTGAAGAACTACTTCGATACAACCCATGTAGAAGAAGTCATCGACCTGGTTCTGGAGGTAAACCCAGATGCAGTGATGGTCATCAAGAGTACCATCCCAGTAGGTTACACCCGCAGCCTCTACTTGAAGTATGCCAAGAAGGGCGTAAAGAAGTTCAACCTCCTCTTCTCTCCAGAGTTTCTTCGTGAGAGCAAGGCACTCTATGATAACCTTTACCCAAGCCGCATCATCGTAGGCTATCCAAAGATCATCGATCGCCCTGAGTTTGCAGAGGAGAACGAGGCAATTAAGTCAGTAACCAATGTCGAGATGTTGAAGGACGCAGCCAAGACCTTCGCCGCTTTGCTCCAGGAAGGCGCCATCAAGGAGAACATCGATACTCTCTTCATGGGTATGAAGGAAGCAGAGGCAGTGAAGCTCTTCGCCAATACCTATCTGGCACTCCGAGTAAGCTACTTCAATGAGTTGGATACATACGCAGAGGTAAAGGGACTCGATACCAAGGCAATCATCGATGGCGTAGGTCTTGACCCACGAATCGGCACCCATTACAACAACCCAAGCTTCGGCTATGGTGGTTATTGTTTGCCAAAGGATACCAAGCAGCTCCTGGCAAACTATGCCGATGTTCCAGAGAACCTGATAGAGGCAATCGTAGAGAGCAACCGTACCCGTAAGGACTATATTGCTGATACCGTACTTCAGAAGGCAGGCTATTACAGCTATGCTGATGCCAATAGCTATGATGCCAGCAAGGAGCACAACTGTGTGATTGGTGTCTATCGCCTGACCATGAAGTCAAACAGCGATAACTTCCGCCAGTCAGCCATCCAGGGCATCATGAAGCGTATCAAGGCAAAGGGTGCTGAGGTAGTCATCTATGAGCCAACCTTGGAAGAAGGCAGCACCTTCTTCGGTAGCCGAGTAGAGAACAACCTCGAAGCCTTCAAGGCACAGAGCCATGCCATCATCGCCAACCGCTACGATGCTTGTCTGGATGATGTCAAGGATAAGGTTTATACACGAGATATCTTTAGAAGAGACTAATAGTCTTGTATATTGTACTGTACAACGATATTTAGGCAATAATCATGGCCGGCGTTGGCAGCCGCTTCTGGCCAATGTCAACCCCCGATTACCCAAAGCAGTTCATTGATGTGATGGGTGTCGGCCGTTCCATCATTCTGTTGACAGTAGATAGATTGAAACCAATCTGTCCTGTCGAGAACATGTGGGTAGTGACAAACGAGAAGTATATCAGCATTGTCAAGGAGCAAATCCCTGACATGCCAGTAGATAACATATTAGCAGAGCCGGAGGCTCGCAATACCGCTCCATGTATTGCTTATGCTTGCTGGAAGATCCAAAAGAAGCATCCTGATGCCAACATCGTGGTGACACCATCCGATGCCCTCGTCATCAATACCACGGAGTATCAGCGAGTACTCAGCAAGGCAATCCGTACCTTCCAGCCAAACCTTGCCAGCATCATGGATGAGATGGCTCCTTCTTTCTATACCGAACAGGAGAAAGTGGTAGTCGGCAGACTCTTCCCAACCTGCGAGAAGATAAGCATTGACTATGCCGTAATGGAGAAGTCGAAGGAAATCTATACCTTGTCAGCCGAATCGGGCTGGAGCGACTTATGCAGCTGGGGTAGCCTCCGTACCTTGCTTCCACAGGATAAGGCAGGCAATGCCAAGGTAGGCAAGGACATCCGCTTATATGAATGTAAGAACTGCGTGGTTCATACAGCCGATGAAAGAGAGGGGGTAGTTCAAGGCTTGGATGGCTATATCGTAGCCGAGAAGAATGGACAACTGCTTGTTTGCTCTTTGAAGGAAGAACGACGAATCAAGGAGTTTGGACAGTAATAAAATACTTCTTGGTTAAATGTAGAAGAATGAGAAGTTATATTCATAGGAATTAAAAAAAACATTGTTCATGAAAACTGTAATAACATATGGAACATATGACCTTTTACATCAAGGTCATATTAATCTTCTCAAAAGAGCAAAGGAACTTGGTGATTACCTAATTGTAGGCGTTACCAATGATAACTTCGACCGAGATCGAGGTAAATTAAATGTCCGTAATAATGTCTTGGAACGTGTTGAGGCAGTGAAAGCCACGGGATATGCCGACAAGATTATTATAGAGGATTATGTTGGTCAGAAGATTGATGATATCCAAAAATACGATGTTGATATTTTTGCTATAGGCTCAGACTGGGAGGGTAAGTTTGACTACTTGAATGAATTATGCAAAGTGGTTTATCTGCCAAGAACGCAAGGCATCTCATCCACGATGCTCCGAAATGAGAGCCAAGAGACCGTTAATATCGGAATTATAGGTTGTGGTCGAATTGCCCAAAAATTTCCTACAGAGGCTTCCTTTGTGAATGGTGTGAATGTTTGCGCTGCTTATGATATAAATAAGGATGCAGTTGTAACTATGTCAAAGGATAATGAGAGTATTTGGGCTTATGCCGATCTGGATAAGTTTTACGATGCTGTAGATGCTGTCTATATAGCAACTCCACATCTTAGTCATTATGAATATATCAAGAAATCCTTGGAGGTTGGCAAGCATGTTCTTTGTGAAACACCATTAGTCTTAAACAGGGAACAAGCACAAGAGCTATATCAGTTGGCAGAAAACAAGAATGTTATACTGATGGAAGCGAACAAGACGGCTCATTGCCCTGCATTTAATCATTTGATGGTGATGATAAAGTCTGGCTTGATAGGTGAGATAGTTGATATAGAGGCATCTTGCTCTCAACTCTTGGATAAGAAAGGTAGAGAGTTTGATGTAGCTCAAGCTGGTGGAGCTATGCATGAGGAGGGTAGCTATCCTTTGTTACCTATAGTCAAACTCTTAGGTATCAACTATAAAGACCTGACTATATTTAGTCGAATGAGTAACCATGTGGATGTATATACGCATGGTGTCATGCGCTATCCTAATGCTACAGCATCTTTTAAGGTGGGCATTGGTGTGAAAACAGAAGGTAATCTCGTGGTTTCTGGTACGAAGGGATATGCCTATGTACCAGCTCCTTGGTGGAAAACGGATTATTTTGAACTTCGATATGAAGATCAGAATGAGAATAAGAAGTATTTCTATAAATGGGATGGCTATGGACTTCGTTATGAGATACAGGAATTTATAAGTTGCATCATTAATAAGCGTTTCTCTTCAGCTAGGCTTCGAAGGAAAGAAAGCGTATGCATGGCTCAGGTCATGCAACAGTTTGATGAGCGTAAAAACTTCTTTGAAATTTAACGTAGATAATCATGATTAATTTTACTGTAGGCCCAGTGCAGTCTAGTGATGCTGTACGAGCAATAGGTGCAGAACAAGTACCTTATTTTAGAACATCGGAATTTTCTGATGTTATGTTTGAGAACGAGAAACTCATTAAGAAATTTGCAAAAGCTTCTGATGATTCTGTATATCACCATTACAGCGTAAGGTTTTAACACATTAAGTATTTACCTTTGCATC